>ERZ779895.971-NODE-971-length-34863-cov-22.705729_pt1 | contig 34863 bp, 35 predicted proteins | sample MGYA00511093_ERZ779895 | MGnify/ENA primary metagenome ERZ779895 (study PRJEB29588, sample SAMEA2142970) | human gut metagenome | biome: human gut; feature: human-associated habitat; material: faeces | place: Denmark | collected 2008/2010 ... | reverse complement strand
GTAGAGACGCAAAATCTTGCGTCTCACGAGCAACCCGTCGCTACATGGCAACAGCAATAATACAATGAATATATATGCACTTTTTGCTTGTGAGACGCAAGATTTTGCGTCTCTACTTTGGATGCACCGCAATATAATATACAAAAATTGAAATCGGGAGACGCAAGATTTTGCGTCTCTACTTTGGATACACTGCCATATAACATATGGTGTCCTGCGCCATAAAACAATATTCCTCGCCATGTCTGAACAATCCGTCATACACTGTCGTCGCAACTGTAAAAGCCGGCATTTCACATGAAATTGTCATTGCGGAGGCACATTCTGACGGGCGTGATGAAAAAAAATCGTGTACGGATGTCACGTTTTCGCGTTTCAGACGTTTATATTAATGGAAGACGAAATGAGGACCGACGAATTCAACAACACGATATTACCCATGCGCGGTGAGCTGAAAGGACTTGCCTGCCGCCTTGCCGGTGACACATGCACAGCGGAAGACATGGTGCAGGAAGTGATGCTACGGCTGTGGAGCATGCGCGACTCGCTCGACACCGACGGACACAACCGCGCCCTCGCCTTCACCATCCTGCGCAATCTCGCAGCCGACCGCAGGCGTCACGGACGCTACGAACAGGGGTGCGCAGCCACTTACGAGCCTGCCGCCGACTACTCCGACGCACTGGAAGCACGCGACGAGGCTGACCTCGTGAGGCGCATCGTGGACACTCTGCCTGCCTTGCAGCGCATGATATTCCGCATGAAGGAGATTGAGGGATACGACGCGGGCGAGATCATGCAGATAACCGGCTGCTCGGCGGAGAACCTGCGCAAGAACCTGTCGAGGGCACGCATGAGGATACGCGAGGAGTTTGTCAGACTCACGGCTGTACGCCGCACCTGACGCATACGTATATTTTATCAATACACATACTGACATGAAGAAGAACGACGGACACATAGGCACACTGATAGAACGCTACTTCGACGGCACTACCACCGCCTCGGAGGAACGCGAACTGGCACGCTACTTCAGACAGGCGGGCGACAACATACCCGACGAGTGGGTGCCCATACGCGCCATGATGGCTTATGCCGACGAGGAACGCGCCGCTGTTGACGCGCCCGACACCACCGGCGTGAGGACTGCCCGCACCGCCGTGATGAGGCGAAGGCGGCTTATCCCTGCTGTCGCCGCACTGCTCGCGGCAGCCTGTGTGGCAGGCGTGCTGCTGCTCACAGGCACTCACGGAGGCAGCGACGGCTACGCGGTGATAGACGGTAAGGTGTACACCAGCCGACGGGTGGTGGAGCGCGAGGCTGTGGAGGCGTTGCGTATGGTGTCTGCCGACGACTCCGACCCCTACTCGGCACTCGACATGATGACCTACTGAGAGGCTCTCCCTGTCACATGCTGACGCGACAAAGTGCCGTCAGAACATATAAACGAACAGACGAAAAAAGAAACAGCATATATATGAAACACTTTTATATCGGTCATACACACGGCTCGTGGCGCCGCACATTGTTCTCCCGCATGCTGGCGGTGACGGTGATGACGATGCTCGCCGTGACCGTATGCGCACAGAAGGGGCTCGCCGTGGACGAGGTGTTCAGCCGGTTCGGACACGAGCGGGGCAGCAAGATGGTGGAGATGAACAACACCACGCTGCTGGGATACAGGCTGAAGGTGTACAAGAGTCTCATATACCGGAGAAACGCCGAGGGCATAGAGACAATACTGAAAGCCGACCGCCGCAAGGCGAAGAAGATACGCGAGGTGGTGGAGGACGGACAGGTGGTGAGCGGGTACTACATGATGGAGCCCGCCGCAAAGGACGCCAACCGCTACGTTCTCTTCAGCAGGAACGGCAAAGGACGCGGCACCGTGATATACATAGAGGGCGACCTGTCGCCCGACGACATCATGAAACTGTGCTATTCGAGAAAATAACGTAAAACAGAATACATATGGACATTAGAAAAACTCTTCTGCCGGTGATGCTCATACCGCTCACCGCAATGGCTTCGGAACCTTCCGACACCACTCTCATGGTGAACAACAGACAAATAACGGTGAACGACTCGGCGGGCATAACGAGCGTGACCGTCTACGACAAGAGCGGCGGACAGCTCACACGCACATACGAGACGTGCTTTGCCGACGGACAGGAGGTGGAGCGGGTGTATGTCACCTCACCCTTCATCCCGCAGATGCTGGGCAAGAACAAGCGTCCTATGGAGAGCCATTATCCGTTCTTCTTCATGGGCTACAACCTGTTGGCGGACAACGCTTTCGGCTTCAGCGGAAGCTCGGCTCTGCACACGCGCGACTCAAAGTCGTGGGAGTTCGGCTTCACTCTGGCGAGCGTGGCGTTCAGGCTTGGCGGCAATTTCGCCCTGACAACTGCCATGCAGACCACATGGGCGTACAATCACTTTCAGGGAAACAACGTCATGACGACCACAGACGGCATGTCGTCGTTGGAGAAGAAGGAGGACGTGAAGGTGAAGAAGAGCTATATCACCTACAGCACCATACGCATACCGCTGATGATGGAATGGTCGGAGAAGAGCTTCTATGCCGGACTCGGCGCGTCGGTAGACATGCGCATGTCGGGCAAGTCGAAATACCGCGCCAACAAAAAGACACGCACACAGACCGACGACATCAACCTCAACCCGCTCGGACTGAACCTTGAGATGCGCCTGGGATATGGTGCGCTGATGATATACGGGCGTGCCGGACTCACTCCTCTGTTGAAGACGGGACGCGCGCCAAAGTGTTATTCGGCATCGTTCGGTATGGGAATACGTCTCTGAAAAGGCATGGCGCGCGGGAAACAGTGCGCGCCATGCCATAGGAAGAGAAATAGAATGCCGACGCCTCGGCATTATTCCATAGATTAAAGACTTATTATGTTGAGTGTGAATCCGAACGAAGTGCCGTTGGAGCAGAACATCCACGGCGCGCAGGACACCCTCACCTTGTGCCTGGCAAGCTCTCGGCAAGGGTTGCCGGCGAACAGGCCTATCACCTCGTTGACGGGGTCTATGAGGAAGGCGACGATATTGCCGAGCGTCCTCGAACCGCACAGCGTGTAGCCGTTGTCCACGATGCTCCTCTTCAAACGGTAGAAAGTCTCGCCGAGGATGAGCCCCGACATCGGAGTGACAATAAGGTCCTGTACGGACGGAACCTCCATGAACGCCTCTATGCCATACTCCCAGAAGAGGGTGGATATGGCGGTGCAATAGAGGAAAGAGCCGAGGGCGTTGAAGCCCAGACTGCGTGCGCTCATGTAATAGGCGGCTCCGGCGTAAGGATGGAGCACGTAGTTGAATATGAACTTGTCGCCGTCGAACCTCGGACCTTTCCTCACGTGATTGCTCCAACGCTTGAAGAAGGGCACCCGGCGCAGCTCTTCCTTGTTCCATGCCGTGGCGTTCTCGGGCAGAATCTCGAGCACACCGAGAGCCGTCATGCCCCCTGCGAACAGCACGCCCGTGTTGAGCCACATGCGCTTATAGTCGGGACAGCGCGTGCTTAAAGAATAAGGCAGCGCGTAGATGTTGGGCTTCCCCTTCCCGACTTTCCTCAATGTGTCGGCAGCAATGACACGTGTCACTGCCGTATCGGGGCTGTGCGCGGCTATGGAGTCCGCCGTCATTGCCGCGCGGCACGGCATTACGGTGACGGCACACAGTGCCAGACTTATTATGCGGTTTGCTTTTCCTTTCATATATATAATGTCTTTGGCGGCGGCAGAGAGTCGTCAATGTTGTGTGAGACGCTGTGTACTGCCGTTCCGGACAGCTGTCCGAGTGACTTTCCTTTTACATGGATAATGCAAACGGGAGGGAAAAGAGCATGCTCTTAATTGCCCGAGTGCAACTTATCTTTGACAAATTTAGGGATAAAAAGGATAGTCAGTACTATGCGGCAGACTAAAAATGACGAAAAAAACTAAAAGGAATTGAAAACCGGAATACCGTGTTAAGTTTTACTAAAAAGCACTGTCCCATACTTCTTCATGTGTATACAGAAAGGGCGACAGCCGCACTCACCCGGCTTGGAGTGTACGTGCGGCTGTCGCCTTTTGTGTGGCTATTTATACCGGCAACGCGTTGTCAGCGCACTCTCTCGAGTGTGATGTTACCCATGATGAGAGAGTTGCCCTTGCCGGTCTTTTCAATCTGCACCGTGATGGAATTGTCCTGAGCGGTCAGCCCGATTTCTCCCATGCCCGCATCCTCGCGGAATGTGTCGGAGGCGGAGTGCGTATCGCGCCAGTCTGACACAAGTCTCTGCCGCTGCCATATGCGGAACCGTGCTCCGGAAGGTGTCTCGTGAAAGCTCATGCGCAGTCTGTAGCGTCCTTCAGGAATGCCATTGAGCATGACGCGCAGCCTGCCGCCGCTTCCCGTGGACAGGCGAAGTCCGCGGTCGTTGTTTATCTGTATGTCGCCTTCGGGCGTTATCTCCATGAGCTGCGGATAGAAAACGTGTCTGTCGGGAAAGTGTTCTCTGAGCAGGTCTCCGGCAGGCTGCATGCGGCACACGGGCGCGGTGTCCGAGTAGTAGAATGCTATCGAGGTGTAGTCCACGGGATAGCAGTTGTTCACATCACCGTGTTCTATGCCGTGGAAAATCTCTCTGTCGAAGGTCAGCTTGTCGCTTACGAAGAAACGGTAACCGCCGGTGCGCGACATCTGAAGCGAATAGTCGAGACATCCGTGAAGCGGCATGCTGTGCCCGCGGTCCCAACGGTCGAGCAGCGCATACCACCCTCCGTTGAAGTAATCCTCAGATCCTGTGCCGTGCATGCGCATCTTTCCGTCGACAAACGTACTGTCGTCGCCCTCGAAGAAGGTAGTCATGCCGGAGCGCAGACCACGTGCAAGGAGTATGGTGCCGACGTAGTGTCCACGGCTTTTCGCGCTGAGGAATGTGTGATATTGTCCTATCGGTGTGCGTGTGCGACGCCACGAGGAGTAGAATCTGCCCTCTTTCGCGGCGTCACGACCGGTGGAGTTGTGGTATATCCTCACCTTTACGGTTATGGGCGGCTGCTGTATGCTGTCGTCGCGGAGATAAAGTAGCCTCATGGTGGCGCGTTTGTCGAAAGGCATCGGCAGGTAACAGTAGTTGGTATATCCGCTCCGTCCCATGAGCATCCCGCGCATGGCAGGGCGTCCGTAGGCGTAGCCGAAGAAGTCGGCGACGGGCGCGCATATGGCATCGGTACTGTCATTGTCCCATCGGGCGGTGAGTATGACGTTCCTGTCATTGCCCTCAAAGGCGTTGCCGCCGTCGAGCTCTATCCCCGTGATGCGTCCCGGCGAACCGCTCTCGAAGACCACCTCCCCGTCACCGGGGCTGAGAGTGACGGTCTTCTCGCTCACCGCTGCTCCGGAGGAACGTCCATGCGCGAAAGCCATGGCATCGGGACGGGCGGCAGACCAGGCGCGGCACACCTCGTCGAGCAGCGTTCTGTCGGCATCGGTGAACGTGCCGTCGTAGGTCTCCACCTTCATGCCGGGCAGGCGGCGGTATTGTATCTGTATGAACTGCAAGCCCTCGCCCTCCATCACAATCTTACACGACCGGGCGTAGGTGATGGGCAGATAGCAATAGAAGCCGCCCACCTCGTTGCCGCACAGAGGACTGACGAATGGAAAAACCTTGCCGGAGAAGAGGTCGGAGAAACGGATGCGCAGTCCCGGTTCGCTCTTCCCGTCGAAGTAGAAGCTGAGCATGTTGTCGTTGGGAGTGGGTGTCCATATGCGGTTTATCACTCCCGCGCCCTCCATCTCGGCTATTACGAGTCCTCCGTTTTCCTTGCGCAGGTAGGAGTATTTTCCCGAAAAGCCGTCGTCGTTGCCCCATGTGCGGTCGTAGCTGGAGAACTGTTCGACATGGCAACCGTCCCGATATTCGGGCAGACGGTCGATGGCGCGGAGCAGAACGAGTTCGTCTGTCCATCTGTATTTGTCACTGGAGACGGCACTGACGGTGTAAAGCATGATGCAGGACAGTGCCAAAGGTCGGATGATGTAATGGATTCTCATATCAGTTAAAGGTTTTTATATGTAACGTGAAACCGCACGTTTTATTGTAAAAACGCCCGTACGCATCAAGCGCACGGGCGGTCCGAAATAAACTATTTAACCAAAATAATTGCCAGCCGCTGCCGGACAAGTATTGGGTGAATGTCATTTGTTCACGGTGTCGGGAGTGAACCGCAGCGTGTAGGTGTAGCTTCCGCTTGTGGGGCACTCATATTCCGGCAGGCAGACATCGCCCTGACAGCTGTTGTTTCCGAGTCCGCGCTGCCAGTAGTCGAAGTGGGCGAACACTTTGCCGTATCGGGTCAGGTCGTACGGATGGAGCACATTGCTCCACATTGTGTCGCCAGCATCGCCCCACTGAGCCTCATCATAGTGTGAGAGAGAGAACGCCACGGTGCCCAAAGTCTCCACCTTGAGCGTCGTTCCGGTCTGCGGATTGGTTAGCGTAAGGTCGCGCAGAGCCTGATGGTCGCCCATTGTCTGCGGATGGGTGAGTTCCTCAAACATGTTGTCTACAGTAGTGGCGTAGCGTCCAAGATATGAGCCGGTCTGCCTGTCCACATAGTTTGACCACGGACCTTTGGCGTAATACTCCACTCCCTCGAAGCCGTCAGCGAACTCCATACCGATGCCCAGACGGCGTGCGGCGCGCTGAGGCGAGAGCGTAACACGCATGTCCACCACGCCTGAAGGATAGAACGTATAGGCTATGGTGTAGTTGCATATGGTGCCTCTGCCGCTCTGTGTCATGGTGACATTGTCTCCGTCCTTGCCAAAAGACTTTGTTATGCTGTGGCTTGTCCATTGACTGAGCGCCATGGATTGCAGGTCGCTGCTGCGGTCGTTGTCTATGTCGCGGAAGCAGTTGAAGTCTGGTCCCGCCGCGATGAGCTGCTGTCCGTCGAATGTCCATGAGTTCATCTGTCCGTCACTTCCGAATCTTATCTCGAACGTCTTGCCGTCGGCGGTCGTTCCGCTTACGGTGTTGTTGCCCGAAGTGACGCTTCCTCCGCCGGTGACATCAGGCAGTTTGTCGGCACGTTCTTTGATTATGAACTGCTCCTCTGCGGGAGTATAGCCCGCGTCAGCCCATGAAGCGTCGTCCCGAAGACTCAGTCCCACCATTATGGTGTACTCTCCTTCAGAGTCGCAATCTGTGGTGTAAGGCACCTCTACCGTTCCTGTCTGACCCGGAGCGACGGCAGTCATCGGTGTGGAACCGTTCTCCACGAGCCGTCCGTCATGCAGAACGGTGTATGTAAGGTCGAACTCGCTCAGGTCGGTGAAGTTGTACTTGTTCTTCACTGTGAGCGTCTTGCCGTCCAGACTCTCGAAGTCCGCGTACTGATAAACCTTCTTCACCTCGGCAAGTTTTGCCGTGCGGGCACGGTCGGTTGTTATTATTCCGTTGTTCATGAAGTTGCCCTGGAATCCGTAGTTTATACCGTTAGGACTGTTGTAGTCGTATCCCGACGTGAAGTAATGGAAGCCTCGGTCGTCCTGCTTCTGCCCTGCGAGCAGCTTCTGCGGGTCGTATATGGATGTGTCTACCCAGTCCCAGATGCATCCGCCGATGACTCCCGTGCTGCTCTCTATCACGTCCCAGTATTCCTGAAGGTTGCCAACAGCCTGTCCCATGGCGTGCGCATACTCGCAGATGAAGTAAGGCATGCCGTTGTTTCCGCGCGAATAGCCACTCACCTGCGATACTGTGGGATACATGTTTGAGAACATATCGGAGTAGCCGCTTGTTGCGCTTCCCGCCTCATAATGCACCATACGGGCGTCCAGTCTCTTTATCGCCTCATATGCGTCGCGCAGGTTGCTGCCGTTGCCGCACTCGTTTCCGGTGGACCAGAATATGACGCTCGGGTGGTTGCGGTCGCGCAACACCATGCGCACATTGCGGTCGACGAACATCGAAGACCACGATGTGTTGCTTGTAAGTTCCTGATTGTAGTGGCACTCAACGTCAGCCTCGTCCATGCAGTAAAGCCCGTAGTAGTCGAACATGGCGTACATCTTGGGCTGGCGCGGGTAGTGGCTGGTGCGCACGGTGTTGACGTTCGACTGCTTCATGAGCGTTATGTCCTTCAGCATTGTCGGCACATCTATGGCGCGTCCCTTCTCCGGATGGGTGTCCTGAGTGTTCACTCCCTTGAAGAACACGCGCTGTCCGTTGATGTATACAAGCGTTCCTCTCCGCTCGATGTTGCGGAATCCGTATTTTGTGGAGAACACCATCTCCTCGCCTCCTGAGGCATTGCTCTGGCGGACAACCACGGTATAGAGATACGGTTTCTCAGCGTTCCACGGCGTGAGACCGGATAACTGACGGCTGCTGAGCGTGATGCTCTTCTCCGTCTCGCCCTCAGCCATGCTCACGTTCTGCGACATGCGTGCCACCTCCGAGCCGTCGGCATCGAGCAGCTGCACCTCTATCTGTTTCTCGGCTGCCTCTCCGTCGCGGTTGTCAATCTCCAGAGCGACGTTCAGCGTAGCCTGTGTGGCGGCGGTGTTCATGTCTGTCGCGGTGATGTAATGGTCGCGTACGAATGTCTTGGGAGTCGCCACGAGATACACGTCACGGTGTATTCCAGCCAGATGCCACATGTCCTGTCCTTCAAGATAGGAACCGTCGCACCAGCGGTAGACACGTACGGAGAGCTGGTTCTCACCGTCCTGTGTGACAAAACCGGTGATGTCGAACTCAGCGTCGGTGTTAGCACCCTCGCTGTAGCCTACATACCGTCCGTTAACCCATACCGCCGCAGCACTGTACACACCGTCGAAGTGGAGGAAGACGCGCTTGTCTCCCCAGCCCTCGGGCAAGGTGAAGGAACGGCGGTAGAAGCCTGTGGCATTGTGGTCCTCAACGCCATAGTCCGTCCTCCCTTCGCTGGCGAAGGGAGGATTGTTGTAGAACGGATAGCCCACGTTGGTATATACCGGTGTGCCGAAGCCTGCCATCTCCCACGAAAGGGGCACAGTGATGGTGTCCCAATTGGAGTCGTCCAAGCCTGCGGCATAGAACTCGCTTGATCCGGGACCGCTATTCGTGCCCGGAACAAAGCGGAACTTCCACGTGCCGTTGAGGTTGAGAGTCATCGCCTTCTCCGGAGCGAGCCACGGAGTGTTGTAGAACGGGTCGGCGTTCATGTCCGCCGTAGAGGCGTAAGGAATGAATGTGGCGTGCGCATCTTCCTTATAGTCGCCCAGCTTCTGCTGGTCGGAGATGAACGATATGTCGAATATGCGCTCCTCCTGTATGGGAGGCTCGCTTCCGCCCTCGGCTTTTGTGAACACATACGACACCGCATTGTCCTGACTTGTAGTGCTCACCGGTGAACCGTCAGTGACCGTAAGATAATAAGGAACACCGTTGAAGCTGACGCAAATCTTATAGCTTCCGTCGTCCTGGGGCTCGAAGCTGAACAGCTGGTTGGCGTTTCCCTTCTCCACCTGCCACTGCAACGGTGGTTTCGTTCCGCCGTCGCACGCCATGTCGAGAGCCTTGCCTGAATATTCGTTCACGAGTCTGTAGCTATATTCTGACGCTGTCTCCTCATACTCCAGACGCCACTGCTGGTTGGTGGTGTTGGCGAGCGACTCCACAAGGATGGGCGCGTCGTTAGCCGTGGAGTTCACCGTAAACACGCTGTTAGGGTTGCCTGCCACGCTGATATAGTACTTTTCGCCCACCGCAGGCGTTCCGTCACCGGTCGTCCCGCCGCCTTCCCCACTCTCGTCGGGAGTAATCACGCTCACCTCTTTATATGTAGCCCAGCTGCGGGTGTTGCCTTCAAGGCTTCCCACAGTGAGCGAGCCGAGGGCGTAAAGCTCCCGCATGGCGTCCGCAGTATAGCTTGCCATGAGCTCGCCGTTGATGTGCAGACCCTCCTTGTCGAGCTCCACGGTGAGGTCGGTGCTGGTCAGCGTGTATTCGCTCTGCACGCTCGTCTGCTGCATGTTCACCCAGTTGAGCTGCAACCGGCGGCTCGACGGAGTATAATAAAGGTGTATGTTGTGGCTGCCATACCACACGCTGATGTCACCGCCGATGGAGAGGATGTTCTCATTCTCGTTGAAACTCTGACATGAGGAGAGGTCTATTTCCGCCCGTAATGTCTGCGTACCAAGGTCTATTTCACCTAATGTCTTTGAGAACTGACTGCCATTGGGTGCAAAACTTTCCCACAACACCTCTTTTGTCTGTGCCGTAGAGTTTGTCGTTGCCGCAAGCCATAGCAGCGCGGAGATAACCGCTATTATTATATTATTATGTGTTGTAATTTTCATTGTCCTACATTTTATTTTATTACGACTTTCTTTCCATCTGTCACATACACTCCAGGTGTCATACCGTCAGTATCGTCAGAGTTCTTTCCAGTACTCTTTCCGTCGATTGTGAATACTTCTCCCGGCTCGCCATCAGAGGTTAGAGTACCCTCGATGCCTGTTGTTCCATCGTCTATTGCCCATGCGTTGAGCTTTGAGCCTGCCGTACCATCGGTAATATAACAGCGGAAACCCTTTGACTCCATCGGAGAGACGAGCTGATATACCTTGTGTCCTGTGCCTATGACGAAAGCGTCAGCAGGGACTTCCATCTTGTTGAAGCAACCGCGCATAAATACCCCATCATGCTCTACATCGAGCGGTTTCTGTGCAAATGAGGTCACTCCGTCTATCTCATAAAAACCACTTTCCGGGGTGGAGTTCTTCGGATTGATGAGATAAGGCTTACCAGCCGTTATACAATCTGTGTATGTAAAGTGCATCGTTGTACCGTCACAGCTTGTGAATGCGGCAATAAGTGTGCCCTCACCGAATACAGACCGTACCTGTGCGGAGTTCATGTCGAATGGCAGACACAGCGTATTCCATCCTCCGGAAGACAGAGTGCGCCGCAGCCGCACCTTAACACCGCCCTCAGAATCATAAGGCTCGTTGTACTCAGTCGCATTCTCATCAAACAAAACTGTGTTTTCCTCATATCCGCTCTCTGCCACGAGTTTCCATCCTCCGTCAGCATACAACGCATCCGGCATGTATGTATCCTGCGTCACCTCACCATTCTCACCACCATAAATATAGGTGAATGCGTTGCTTTCCCTGTTAAGATAAGCCACACGGCATGCGCCCTCCGCTTTGCCGTCTTCACTTGGTCTGATGAGCCATCGGTCATACTGTCCAGAGCCATCGGAACTAAGTCCGTCATGAGTTGACGCTGTTATGCGTCCCTGAGGAACGGTCATATAGAACGTTCCTGCCACATCACCCGTAGAGGTCAGAGTCACGGCTGTTCCGGAGCCACCAAGTTTCACTGAGCCATCGGGCATGGCAGTGAGCCATGCATTGCGTCCTGTGTTGTAGATATAATATGTTTGTCCATCCTCCGGAGTCTGTGGCGACGACTGAGCGTGTACGGCAGAAGCGGTCATAAGGATGAAAAAAATTGTTGCTGTTGTTTTCATTGCTTTCTGTGTTGTCGTTGTAGTCAAGTCTGATTGCGTGTCACCATTTGGTGTCCCAAACATCAATGTTGTTCTCTTTACCCAATATCTCCGTCGGGTTCTCATGCGTCACTCCTTCTCCTCCAAGTCCGTTCTCCATACTTAGAGTCATATCGGATTCCTCTTCGTGACTTCCCTGCAAGATATCACTCTCAGTCTCCATACCCACAACGACAGCTTCAGGTCTTGTGTAATGTTCTTTTTTCATAAAATGCGTATTTTGTTGTGTTAATGATTGTTTATAGTGCGGCACTATGAATGCCGTCTGTAATAATGCAAAAAAGCCAAGCGTATCCATATCTGGAACGCCTGGCTTTATATGATTACTGCGTTATGGCAGTATATATGTCATTGAAAAATTATCGAACAACATGTTTTCTACCATTTACAATATAGATGCCCTTTGCAAGTCCATTAAGTGATGTGCCTTCAGCAACCTTCTGTCCATTGAGGTTGTATACTCCGTTTGCGGTCGCACTCTCCGGTGCTGTCTCTGTCACAATGTTGTTTATGTCGGTTGTCTGTCCGTCACCGAAGTCGAAGCTCAGCGCATTGTTGTTTGTTCTATCACGCAAGAGCCACATTGTTCCTGTGAGATTCTCCCATCTACTTGTAAGGTGGTACATCTTGCCTCTTGACACTACGTAGTCTCCTGCTTTTGTAACGTTCTTTGACCAACAGAAAAATCCCTCGTAATCAAGCGTACCGTCATTTGTCTTATAACTCTTTGTCACCTTTCCGAGACTGTAATCCATATCATTGTTCTTGAGAAGATCAGTCAATGTGTATTCGCGTGTCACACCATTAATCTGATATATCGGACCCGTATAAGTTACCGGAAGCTTGGCACCTTGACCAAGTTCGTTGCTTCTGACATCAAAAGTATATGATTTATTTCTTGCCACATCCGGTGCGTTTGTCACCTTGATGACATAGCACTCTCCTGCTGTCAACACAACTTTATTAGGATCACTATCCAAATCTTCAGGTACGAAACGAATCTGATTTCCATTATTTGCCAGTCCTTCAAGTTTGCTCAACTTCACCTCATCACCGAAAGCCGACTTCACTTGTGTTGCTGTAAGGTTAACCGGAAGGACAAGAGCTTCCCACTGGGGATTGTCTATATATCCGTCACCGTATGCATCTGCACCGAAATCACGTGCGAGATTGAACGCGCGAGCGTACCCGTACTGGAACTCATCAATACCTGTTGGATTATCATTACTCAAAGCAACATTACTTGTACCATATGCGTTGATACCGAACTCACTTGTACCTGAATAATAAACACGGATATTGTCCACATACAAAGTTCCGGCGAGTTCATTTTTAGCGACACCAATCATGAGAGTACCAGTTTTTTTATCAGGATTTGTTGCAGGTACGTTTATTGATATTTGGATAAGCTTGTATTTCATGTCAGGATTATAAATGGAAGCAGCATGATTGGCAGGAATACCACCGGTACCAAGGAAATCAGCAGCAGCAACATTTGCACGGAAGTAATTCTCGCCTTTAATGGTGTAAGCCATCTCCTGATGTTTACTGTAGTAGTTTTTAGTGAAATTAGCCTGATCCGTTTCATCAAGTATTGGGATAAGCGCACCGTCCGGTGTACCACCTGCCTGTCCATTAGAAGCAAAAAGATAGGCTATATTTCTTTGGTTGGTGATGTCATTATTATCATTGGACACAAAAGCCTGAGCAGTGATTGTATATGTTCCAGCCGGAACATTATCATACGACTGACGCATGATAATAGGTTGCTTCATCTCTGCCGCACAGAAATTACCGTATTCCTTTGCATAATCAAGAGTATGGTCACCATAACTGGAATTATGTCCTTGTCCATCAGCTTTAATGCATTCTGCGCCAGGTGTCATTGAACGGTATGCTTTATATCCTGCTACACCAAGACTTCCATCCTCTGGTATCTCTGTGGTATAATCATCTCTACTATACCACTTCCAGGAAGCGTTCTTGTCCATATACCGCACGAAACGTGTATTCAAGAAAAGACCGCTCACTTCAAGATTTGTCTGGTGTGTAACACCGAGTATTGCCTCGCGAAATGCATCACGCGGGATAAGCAACCAACGGTTTACATTCGTATTATTAGATCTTGAAGCGACCATTTGTAATGTATTATTTTCACTGTCAACAGAAAGTGTGTTTGCATTATTGGAAGCCTCCGCGTTGGTTATGGTATAATACGTTTTCCCTTTAACGTCACCAGCAGTTAGCCTCCATATACCATAGCTCGTATTTCTGTCAAGGAACACTCTCTCTGTACAGCCCCCTTCTTTCAGTTCCGCACCTAATAAAGAACCGAAATTAGGATTGTAAAGTGAGCCTTCAAATTGGTAACTACCATTAGAAAACTTAACATACATCCTCATACCTCTGTTTGTAACAATGGCTTGCGTTCCATACTCACCACCGGCTGTAACAAACGTGTATGTGTCTGTGGTTGGATTCCAATTACACAAATAGATTCCGTCGATGTCAGACTTGCCCTCTCCATAAGAATTTATTGCTGTATTTACATCCACAGCATAATTTATCCAGTCTATATCTTCTTCAGTCTGTTGTGCAGAAGCAGACGTAACACTACCGAATAACATTGTAGCGGCAGCGGCAAAAAATAATGTAAACTTCTTCATCATTTTCTTCTCAAATTTGGTTTTTCTCTTTTTTTACACACTTTATTCCCAAACATTATATCCCTTAGCGTTCTGAGAACCAGGCGTCCACTGGTCGTTGTCACCATCTGGATTGCCATCTACAATGTCTAATGAGGACTCACCGCCATCGGGAGTCCACGATTCAGCCAGCAAGTTTTCACTTTCAACTTGCACAATTTCGCAATGCGGAATTAAATACTTTTTTTTCATCATGCGTTAATTTATATATTATAATTTCACTTGTTCAAAGTGATGCACACCTTAACCATCACCATGTGTGTGCCTGTATGCAGCCGGATATGTTTGCGGCATGCGCTGTAGAGTAAAAGAAAATAGCTTGATTTTAAGATTTATGCCTTCTTTCCGTAATCTGTTTTTTTAATGTTGTACTTGTTATATTCAGTAATACATTCAACAATATAGTAGTACCTCCATATCGGGAGGAACGTGCCGTATTTCAACTAAACCTCTGCAAAATTAATACTTTTATGAAAACAAAACAAATAAATGGGGATAAAAATAACACTGGAAAGGTAATTTTTAACAATAAGAGAGAAAGAACAGGAAGGGGAAAATATAAAAATTAAAAGAGTAAAAAGGTAAAACGGTAAAGGGAAAATAAGATTTTTAAAAGTAAAAGGGTAAAAAATTAAAGAGGTAAAAAGGGAAAAGTGAGGAGGTGAGAGAGTGAGAGGGTGAGGAGGTGAGAGGGTGAGGGAATGGATGTTTATACGTTTTCGGGAGTAAAAAAGGGTTGGCAACGGGAAATGGGGAAAGAGGAACGGATATGGTGAGAAATGTGGGTTAAGGAGCAGGAAAAGGGATGTCGGGGAGGCGTTTTTAGGGTTGACGGGCGGGGGAAAATGTGACGACGGAGGACGAAAAAGGCTTTTCCGCACTGCCAGATTGCCCGTATGGCGGTGCCGGACGTACCATATCGCGACATGAAACGGGCTTTTCCGCAAGGCGAAAAAGCCCGTTCGGCAGCGCAGGAAAGGCGATAACAAACGGCAGAAAAGCGTAAGGCATTGTGTGACAAGGCATTGCGTAAAGTCCGCGAGAATCGCGTATTTGCGCCCGGAGGAGGCACAGCGGACAAATACGCGCCCTATTCGGAGTTGGCGTGAATATTTATTCATCGCACACCCATGCGTTATGCATGTTTATGCATTTATGCTGCGATGCCGTCACAGTTACGCCGCACCGTTTTCGGCAGAAGGATTTAAACGAACAGTTAATACGTGAGGTAGCTATAACGAAATCACGATGCCAAGTTCACAAACGGCTCCCGCACAGCAGTTCCCCACACCATCCCCTCAATGGCGACAGCCCTGTAGAGACGCAAAATTTTGCGTCTCACGAGAAGGTTTTCGCAAGGAGGGGCAGCGATAATGTGCTGACGGTGGGTGCGTTTGTTGCTTGTGAGACGCAAGATTTTGCGTCTCTACTTTAGGGAGAATGCGATATTATATAGCGGGAATTGGGATGGAACAATGGTGGCGTAGCCTTGTAGAGACGCAAAATTTTGCGTCTCACGAGGGAGGTAAGTGCAAAGAGGGATAACCACAATGTGCTGACGGTGGGTGTGTTTGTTGCTCGGGAGACGCAAGATTTTGCGTCTCTACTTTGGTGGACTGCGATATTATATAGCGGGAATTGGGATGGAATAATGGTGGCGTAGCCTTGTAGAGACGCAAAATCTTGCGTCTCACGAGGAGGTAAGTGCAAAGAGGGATAACCATAATGTGCTGACGACGGGTGCGTTTGTTGCTCGGGAGACGCAAGATTTTGCGTCTCTACTGGGCTGACGCCATATAATAAAACAGGGATAATGGATATTTTATGCATGTTTTTATGCGATATTCGGCTTAAAACAATTACCTTTGCGTGTCACGGTGAGCCGAGTGCCAAACATGCGGAAGCCGGTGTATTTACGCATAAACATACCGTTGCATAACCGTTGATACCGCGACGATGACCTGATAACTTATTTATTGACTTCAAACAAAACACATACAAATCCATGCAAGACATGTTTCATGACCAATACAGGGTCAGCTCCAAGCGAGTGGACTGGACGGATTATGAATGCGGAATATACTTCATAACAATATGCACAGCCGGAAAAGAACACTGCTTCGGTGAGGTGGAGGACGACATCGAGCCACGGATGGTGTTGTCAGAGTTAGGAAGGCGTCTGGAGGAATGCTGGTATGACATGCCCCTTCATTTCCCATTCGTAGAGCCGGGACCTTTCGTCGTCATGCCGAACCATATGCATGGAGTTGTCATTATGAACGATGACAACACTGCGACGCACGATTTCACAACGCAGCAAAGCAACGTCTTCGGTCCGCAGTCGCGCAACCTTGCATCCGTGGTACGCGGTCTGAAGGTGGGTGTAACCAAATATGCGAGGCAGCACGGCATACCTTTCGAATGGCAACCACGTTATTTTGAACATATAGTCCGTAACCAAAAGGATTTGAACAGGATAACGCTTTACATTGAAAGGAATGTCACGGTATGGGCGATGAAGGGTGAGGAGTATGAGGAGGCATGGATGGAGAATGTGGCGTTACGGTGAATAAGTGATGCGGCATCATTGTCAATGACATTCAACATGTGATATATCCGAGTTAAATAATGGTGGCGTCAGCCTGTAGAGACGCAAAATCTTGCGTCTCACGGGAAGGTAAGCGCAAGGAGGACTGGCATGACGCGCTGATGATAGGGTACGTTCTTTGATCGTGAGACGCAAGATATTGCGTCTCACGGGGAGGTAAGCGTTTGTTTGTCAGCGTATTATAGCGTATGGATATTGGGATGGGCTGGACGGGAGACGCAAGATTTTGCGTCTCTACTTTAGGGAGAATGCAATATTATATAGCGGGATTGGGATGAAATAATGGTGGCGCAAGCCTTGTAGAGACGCAAAATCTTGCGTCTCACGGGGAGGTAAGCGTTTGTTTGTCAGTGTATTATAGCGTATGGATATTGCGATGAGCTGGACGGGAGACGCAAGATTTTGCGTCTCTACTTTTAGGGGAAAGCGGGGTGACAATGGGGGAAACATATAGGGGAGGCGGCGGGGTGACGCGACCGGCATACAAGTATCGAAAAACAAAAAACGGGGAACGGAAGCATTATTTAGGGCGAGTGTTGACATTTACCGTTTTTTTTTCTAATTTTGTATGCTGAACTTCCGCATCCGAAGGCGGCACGACAGGCATATGACTGCGCCGCGCGGCGGGAGGCAGGATGAAGACAAAACAACGCACAGCAATATGAACACACGCCCGAACATGTCCAAGCAACAGGTCGTGGTGTCGCTGACCTCATTCCCGGCAGCGGCGCCCTATGCGGCGAAAGCCATACAGTCTGTCATCAACGGCTCGGTGACGCCGGACAGGATTGTGCTGTATCTCACGTTCGCACAGTTCGGCACGGAAGGCATTCCGGAGGAACTGACAAGGATGTCGGAGCAGAACCCTGTATTCGAGATAAGAAACTACGACACGGACATAAGGTCGTACAGGAAACTCATTCCGGCACTGAGAGACTTTCCCGACGCCGTGATTGTGACCATAGACGACGATGTGGCGTACCACCCCAACATGCTTCGCGACCTGCTCAGGCTGCATGACGAGCTGCCGGAGGCTGTCATCGCCCACCGCGCAAAGCTGATGAAGCCGGGCATGCCCTACCGCACGTGGACAAAATACCGCTGGTATGACTTCCTGACAAAGCGCATACACCGCAGCTACAGAAACATACAGACGGGTGTGGGAGGCGTGCTCTATCCGCCTGGAGCCCTTAAAAAGGACATGCTCGACGAAGAACTCTTCACACGACTGGCACCCACCACCGACGACATATGGTTCTGGGCGGCGGGCGTGGCTAACGGTACGTACGTGGTGCCGGTGCCCTTCGGACACAACAAGCCCAAGGGACTGAAGAAGCCGAAGGAGCTGTCGCTGAAAACAGTGAACTACAAGACAGGCACCGACAGGAACGCCGCCGCGCTGAAAGCCATAATGGAGAGGTTTCCGGAAATAGGCGACAGACTCAGCGAAGAAGCCCGGCGCGCAGGACAATGAGCCACGGCGGAGCCTCCGGCAAGGAAGAACAGACATAAGGAAATTATCCGGCAACAATACAATGAATACGATATGGAAAATAAAAATCAAGATATTGACCTCGTATACTTCTGGGTGGACGGCAACGACCCGGCATGGCAGGCAAAGCGCAACGCCTTCATCGGCAATGTGAAGGCGACCGACGAGAAGAACTGCAAAGGACGCTACGCCAACAACGACGAACTGAGATACAGTCTGCGCTCGGTAGCCATGTACGCTCCGTGGATACACAGGATATTCATAGTGACGGACAATCAGGTGCCGGAATGGCTGGACACGTCAAACCCCAAGGTGCGGATAGTGGACCACAAGGAGATATTGCCGGAAGAGAGTCTGCCGTGTTTCAACTCATGCCTCATAGGACATTATGTGTACAGAATACCGGGACTGTCGGAGCGTTTCCTCATGGGCAACGACGACACCTTTATAAACAGGGAGGTGACTCCCGACTGTTTTTTCAACAGTGAGGGCTACCCCATCATCAGACTGAAACGCAAGCCGCTGAGAAAACTGCGGTGGTTCTGGCGGGAGAAGATACGCAGAAAACCGCTGAAGAACTATAGCAAGACGGTGGAACGCGCCTCGCGGCTTGTTGACGAGAAGCTTGGAAAATACTACACGGGCATGCCCCACCACAACATAAACGCCCTCTCGAAGAGCGTCTGCAGGCAGGTGGCGGAGGAGATAATGCGCGACGAGTTTCTCGCCAACAACAAAAACCACATGCGCGGCAACGACGACGTGCAGAACATCGTGTTCTCCTACGTGGCACTGGCGGAGGGACGGGGCGAGCTGCGATATGTTACGGACAAGGAATCGATGCTTGTCATGATTCACAAACACCATCATTACAGAAGGTTTGAGGAACGCAATCCGATGCTGTTCTGCATGAACGACTCCGAATATGCTACGGATGAGGACCGCATGATGGAGAAAGCCTATCTGGAGAAACGCTTCCCCGACAAATCGGAATTCGAAAAATAAGACAACAGGACATATGGCGCACGAAACGATGGACATAGACTTAGTATATCTGTGGGTCGACGGAAACGACCCTGAATGGCTGGCGAAGCACAACGCCTGCGTGGGAAAGATGGAGGCGAAATCGGCGACCGACTGCAAGGGACGGTATGCCGACAACGACGAACTGAAGTACAGTCTGCGCTCGATAGAGAAATACGCTCCGTGGATACACCGTATTTTCATCGTGACAGACAACCAGACTCCGGCGTGGCTCGACACGTCCGACCCGAAGATAAGGATTGTGGACCATTCGGAGATAATGCCTGCCGTGAGCCGACCGTGCTTCAACGCCACGGTGATAGAACATTTCATATGCGACATTCCGGGACTTGCGGAGCATTTCCTCTTTGCCAACGACGACATGTTCATAAACCGTCCGGTGACGCCCGAAACGTTTTTCGCCGAAGACGGACTACCCATAATAAGATTCAACCGCAGACCGTTCAGGAAGTTCACACTATGGTATAAGGAGAAGGTGCAGGGCAAGAAGCTGAGCAACTACATACAGATAATACGCAACGCGGCTGAACTTGTGGAGAGGAAATACGGGAAATATTACGGCGGAAAGACCCATCACAACATTGACGCATACCTGAAAAGCGACTGCCAACACGTGGAGCGGATGTTCAGAAAGGAGATAGAGCCGACGCTCACCAACCATGTGAGAAGCGCGAACGACATACAGCGCAACCTGTTCGCCTACGTCGCGCTGGCTGAGAAGCGCGCCCATCTGCACTATGTGGGGCAGCGGACGTCGTTCAGACTGCACATACAGAACGAGAGCCATTACGCCAAGCTGGAGAGATATAACCCCATGCTGTTCTGCATGAACGACTCGCAGTATGCCGGGGACGCCGACCGCGAGAGGGAGAAAGCATGGCTTGAAAGGCGGTTTCCGGAGAAATCGAGGTTCGAGAAATAAGTCTCAGTCGTCCTCAATGTCGTTGAGGTCATACACCTTGAAGTATCTTGACGGCACGTTTCTGTTGGTTCCGCTCGCCCTGCCGCGCGCCTGCTTCTCCAGAAACTCCTCATACGACCTCACGGCATAGTGGTTGATGCGTATCACGTCCTGCTGCGGCTCGCGCTCGCGGAAGTTCTTTTTAATGGGATTGCCGTGCGAGTCGGCGGCACAGCCTGATATGCGCGCCGCCTCATGACAGCCTATCATATTGAACACGCGGCGCGGATCGACAATGCTTTTCACGTGTCTGTTAAGCACATGAGACGGCTGCGAGTGGCGTCTGAACCGCTCCATCATCGTGCCGGGCAGCCTCTTCTTGGCTCCGCCGCTGCCGTAGACGAGCCAGTTTATCTCTACCGCCGGGAACGCCTCGAACCTTCTGAGGAACTCAGGAATGGTACGGTCTTTCACCGGAACGATGAACTCGTCCAGATCGATAAAGGCTATCCACCGCGCGTCAAAGCGGTGTCTCCTCAGACAGTCGTCGTAAGCGGCGAGCTGACGCCTGTATCCCGGAAAGGGAATATACTCCACCAGTCCCTCCCTGACATACTCCTCCAGCACCGCCCTGGTGCAGTCTGTGCTCTCGTTGTCATAGATATAGAACTTGTCCACGCCCCGGCTGCGGTGCCATTCAATCCATTCCTTGAAATAAGGACCCTCGTCCTTGGCTATGGCGCACACCGCCAGATAATACTGCGGCTGCGTGTGGTCGTGCCTCAGACGCCATTTCAGCCTTACGGCGTTAAGAAGTCCGAAGCGCAATATGCCTCGCCACCTGTTCCTTGTCATCTTGTGAGGAATCATTCCGGCGACTATCTCAGCCATCACCTTATTCATAAGCAAGTGTCTGTTAAGGTTAAACGGTCATCTCAGCGTTCGAAGCCCGACTTCTCCGGGAGTATGCTTTCAAACGCGGCACGTATGTCTGCCATCACCCGGTCGTAGTTACGTATGTGCACATTGTCGTTGAGACATATCAGCGAATAGGACTGGTTGTATATCGCCCTTACCGCCTGCCGGGGTCTGACCATGAGCGGGAACATCTTCGTATCGCTGTAAGTGTTGTACGGCTCGAAGTTTCCGCGGCATATCTGCCATGTCCGGAACAGCTCGGGAGTGAGGTCGTTGAGCGCGCGGAACCTGTTGGCAGATGTCTCGGTAAGCTCCTTTCCCGCTACAGCCCACACCTCTTCGAAAGTGCTTTTCAGGTAAGGCTGGGCGTTGTGCGGCGTGCGCAGGGTGATGAACTTGCCGTAAGGCTTCAGCAGATAGTTCCAGCGCGCCTTCGAGCCATAGCTCTTATGAAACCACTTGTCGCGGTCGCGCCTCATCACCTCACGCTTGTCGAAATGACGGTTTATTATCTTCAGGTTGTTCTTTATCCTCTTATACCACTGCGACCACGACGGATTGTAGAGGAAGGCGGCTATGTCGCATGGCATGCCGTTCCTGAAGAAGCGGGCAGGAGTGATGGTGTTTATGATATAGAAATCGTCGTTGAAATAGACGAAATGGTCTGCCAGACCGGGTATGCGGTGTATATACCGCTCTATGACAACGGAGTTGTATGTGGGCAGGAATTCCTCCGGGATGTAATCCTTATGGTTCACCAGATTTATCTTAGGGTTGCTTTCGTCGAGCCACTCCGGCTTCTGACCGCTTGTGACGAAGTGTATCCTGCGCACCCAAGGCGCGAACTTCTCCACACCGCGGAACCAGTAGCGGAGGAAGCCATTGTCGCGGAAGCGTGCCTCCGACACCCCGTTCTTAGTGTTTTCCTTCATCCCGGAATACTTCGAAAAGTCCGCCTGCCACTTCGGGTCGTTCATATCAACCCACGTTATAACAAAGTCTATATCCATGACACTATAGAATTCCTGTTTATGTTTCTTTTATTTTATATTATCATCCCGCCTGCTTTCTGGCATGCTTGAAACGCCGGTGCGTCCACAGATAAAGCTCCGGCTGCCTGCGTATGGCATCCTCGAGCATGCGGAAATAGATGGCTGTGAGCTCGAAATCGGGCAACGACGAGGGAGCATCGTGCATCCTCACATACTCAGCCTCGTAATAACCGCGCCTCACACGCCTCACACGGAGAAACCAAGCCTCAAATCCGTAATGTTTGGCTATCTTCTCCGTACCCACAAGAACGGGCACTTCATGATTGAGGAAATGCAGGAAATGACGCGAGTCGCGTTTCCTCGGCGACTGGTCGGCTATAAAACCGACTACGCATATGCTGCCGGCGCGCGCCTGTTCGTTGATGTAGCGCGCTGTCTTGCGCATCTCCACACACGTCGCCCCCATACGTTCGCGGTTGCGCATCATGATGCGGTCCACGCTCTTGTTGCGCAGCCTATGGTATATCTCAGCCGATGTGGTGGTCTTCTCGAAATACAAAGGCATGGAGGAACACCATTCCCAGTTGCCGAAATGACCCATATACAGCGCGACGGACTTACCCTCACGCTGCACGGCATTGAACTCATCCATATTGACGAATCGCATCCTCCGCCCCATCTCCTCGCGCGAGATGGTGGTCATCTTGCATGTCTCGAGCAGATTGTCCGCAAAGAAACGGTAGAACTTTTTCTCTATATCAAGTATCCAGCGAGCGTCTTTCTCAGGGAAAGACTCCGTGAGATTCCTCCGCACAACCGCACGTCTGTACCTGAACACATGATATATCAGAACATACAACACGTCTGATATGACGTACATCACCCCGAAAGGGATGTGCGACAGGAGCTTCAAGAAAAAATACAGCAGATGATATGTCATATTTCCCAATCCGTTTTTAAAGTACTTTCATTCATCAACCATATGCCGGATGACACGCCACCGGATGTCGCGCGCTGCCCGTCAAGCCTCATCCTGCGGCTCTGAGACACGGGCGTCACACCGCCCTTCCGCCTTCGGGAGGCATCTTTCAGGGCGCGTACGGCACCATCAGCCGACAGCATTGCATGCCACACGGCACCTCCCGCAGACACCGGAAAAACGCCACGGTAATTCCGGCGCATTATGGTCATATTAAGAATATGTTGCAAAAGTAATCTAAAAATCCCACTTTCAGCCTATTTTATGCGCCAAATATACGACATATGCCGTTTTACTGTTAATCTTCGCGTCATACGAGTTGGCATATATCGCGCATGAAAGGCTGCCGCACGACAGGATTACACGCACGGAGTCACATATTGCGGACGGTGTAGCTTCGCCATACAGACTGCCTTTCGCCCCTGTCGGGACAATTAAGACATGGCGGAATACAGGCATAGGAATAAGACGGCATCAAAGCTTTCCGTTGCAAAAAACCATCTCTTCAAGCTCCGGACTGCCTGAGTCCTTAATCTCTCTGAGAAACAGACGCGCGCACATCTCGGCGTCGTCACCTGCCCGATGATGCCTTCCGTACGGTATATCGAACTGTCCGCAGAGATAGTCGAGGGTGTTGCAGCGGAAGTCGTAAAGCTTTCTGGCTGCGCGGAGCGAGCAGTAATAGGTTACGTCCGGTTTGTCGAGACCGTACAGTTCAAGCGAACTGCGGATGCAGCTGATGTCGAACGCTGCGTTGTGAGCCACAAGGACAGGGCACGCGCGAAGATATTCCGATATTTCAGTCCACACCTCCGGGAAGTCAGGCGACATCTCCGTGTCGTCCGGGCGGATGCCGTGTATCTGCGTGTTCCAATAACTGTATACATTGCCTTGCGGACGCACGAGCCACGACCGGGTCTCCGCTATCCGTCCGTCACGCACCACGCATATGCCCGCCTCGCATATTGATGCACGCCGGCCGGTGGCTGTCTCAAAGTCTATCGCAATGAAATCTATTCCTCGCATATAAATATCACTCACGTTTTACATGTCACATGTCACATGAGAGAGAAGGAGTCACGGGTGCTGAGAGCCTCATCATGAACATGCGCACATAGTTTTCAAAAAATATCTTTACCATGCAGAACGTCCGCATATCCACCCGACACATGTCGCGGAAGTATGGACAAGCGGATATTCTGATGGTGCAAAGATACTCATATGAATGTAAACAAACGGCAAGAAAATGATTTTTCTCTTAATAAAGGCATCAGCCAGAAGCAGGTGACGCCATTACGCGCATTATCATTTGGCGTTCTGGCGCCAAATGATGGCAAGACATGACAGGACTGTACCGGCATTGTTTCATTGGGACCTGTGCCAGACAGCCGGAACGGACATGTCAGATTACAGAGATGGCAAGCGAACCCGACAATCCTTTCGCGGCATCCTTGACATTCAGAATGATTGTCCCCGGACTGTCTGAAGCCTGTACCACAACGACCAGCTTACCGCTGAAAAGTCTCATTTCCGGCTTAGTGAACGGCTGAAGCGACGTGGCATCCCCGTTGCAAGCCGCCCGGTAGTGCCCTGCTCCTGTCACCTCGAACGTGAGATTGTCGTCAGCCGTAGGTATCTCATTGCCGTCTTTGTCAACAAGACACACTGTGACAAGGCACAGATCGTCACCGTCTGCACTCAGCCGGGTGCGGTCAGCAGACAGCTTCAGGGCAGCTGCCTCACCTGCTGTAAGCACTGTTTTCTCATCCGCCTTGTTGCCGTTAGCGTCATAAGCGACGACCTTCAGCTCTCCGGGAGTGTATACCACATCATTCCACATCAGACGATAGCGGTGTGCACGTGCCTCCGCTTCCTCCGGTGTGGCAGGTTTTCCTTTCTTCCATTCGCCTTCCAAGCTAAGGTCTTTACTTCTTTTTCCTTGGCTGACACCGTTGACAAAGAGCTCCGCAACAGGATAATCGGTATAACAGAACACAGGTATTTTCTCACCCTCATGTCCTTTCCAGTTCCAGTGAGGAAGCAAATGAAGGGTGTGGTCTTTCCTGTTCCATACCGACCGGTAGAGATAATACCGGTCCTTGGGAAGCCCTGCCAGATCGACAATGCCAAAATAACTGCTTCGGCTTGGCCAGTTTGTTATTATTGACTCGAACTTCACAATGTCTGTTTCTATCACCAGCGACTTCTCCGCGGCAATGAATATGAACTTCTTGTCAGGATTGGCTTGCCTGAAACCGTCGAACACCGATTCGCACAACGAGACTGCATCAAACGCTGACATGATTATAAGATTGTCTCCGGCGTCTTCAAGACGGTTCAGCTCGAGTATGCGATGAATCATGTTATTGAGCTTCACGGCATTGGTGTAGACCGTATCAAGAGTGTGCCGTATCTGCTCACTGTCGGTCTTTTCCTTAAGAACGCTTACCGGTCCCATAATCATGGACAGAGGTGTCTTAAGCTCGTGGGAAACGGCTGACAGGAAATTGAGCTTCTTCTCGACATTCATCAGTGCCTGTGCCCTTTCGCGCTCACGCGCTCTCGCATGCCGCGTCTGCGCACATACCACAATATGCACCCTATAACAGAAAGCAACAGAAGGACATATAAAGAGACCGCCCATACGGAGCGGGATAACGACAGGCGACTGCGGACTGCCGACGGTTTTTATCTGTATATCATAATCACCGGGACTCATGCCGGTCAGGCTTATCATGCCGCTCCCTCCGGCATCGCAATCCATTCTTCGCTGCCGTCTGAAGACTTCCTGACAAGCCTGTATTCTATATGCTGCACCACATCGGGAGAATAGTCAAGCGTACTCACAAGAAGTGACACGTTCTTATCATATGCCACCGACAGACCGGCGGGATTGCCAACCAGATTGTTCAGTCTGATATCATCGCCTTCCGGACATTCCAGCACAAGTCTGACAGTACCTATCTCCTGTGCCTTGCAGAGCGATGCCTTGTCAACTTCCACTATCTCGTCCAACGCTCCCAAAATCACCTTACCGCTTCCGGCATCATCCCATATTGCCGTAAACGCATATCGGGGAACAGGAACCGCCGACGGAACAAGGGTGTTGCCGTCTATGTTCCACATGTTATTCAATGTGGAAACCCACACTCCCGTTCCGACGGGAGCCATCGTCAGCACAGCGGCATCGTCGCCCGTATGCGGGAACTTCACATCAACCGTTCCACCGTTTCTGTCTATGACAAGCACGCCTCCGTCATAAGCACACCACAGGCGTCCTCTGCTGTCCAGACACATGTGTGAGGGCATGCCTCCCGAAACCTTTCTTACATCAATCCGCCTTATCTTTTTGCCGGTGACATTGTAACGGTATATGTTACTGTCATCATAAAGCAATATCCACAGATTCCCATCCTTATCGGCAACCATACTGTTCACATAGTTGTTTGAAAGTTCCTTGCCCATACGCAAGGAGAAATCAGCCCGAAGCGTTCCACCGGCGTCTCCGAACTTATCAAGACGCACGCGGTTGACTCCGCCCAGATAACTGCCGACCCACAAATCGGTACCTATCTGCCTGATGGAATACACCCAATTGGAAACGTGTTTTCCCGTAACATCATACAGATAAAACGCGTCGAAACTCCCGGACGCCGCATCATATCTGTTAATGCCCACCTCCGTGGAAAGCCATATCGTGCCGTTGCTGTCCTCGGATACGTCTCTCACACATCCGGCACCGGTGCCGTTTGCAGAGACAAGACGGAAAAATTTGCTCCTGCCGTCCGGAGTCTGCATGATGATTCCGTTTGTTCCGCCAAGCCAAAGATTCCCTTTACTGTCTCTGAAAACACATAAGAACTCGTTGCTCTCGCCTGTGTTGATAAGCGAACTTATCTTTATGAAACGGCATACGGAAGAGTTTGAGGCTATGGACATGCCATGCTCTGTCCCCAGCCATATGTTATCATCCTTATCGGTCATGACACACCATATCTGATCACCGGAAAGTGAGCCGCTGTTACGGGTGTCGCGCTTGTAATGGGAAAGCGTTCCGGCATCATCGTAATACAGTCCGCCACTCGTCCCTACCAATATCTCACCTGACGCATTCCTTGCAATGCTCTTCACAATTGCGCCAGACAGTCCGCCCACACTGCCCCATCTCTAATGAGAAGGCTGATATGTGTACAGTCCTTCTCCGGTTCCCACATATATGGTATGCCCGTCCTTGCTCTCCACCATGCAGTTGACAAACGCGCTCTTGCTGCTTTTCGCAAACACAGGCGAATCCACTTTGTAGAACCTTGAAGCATAAGCGTCATATCTGGCAAGGCCGGCATAAGTTCCGGCATATATCACACCACGGCTGTCTATAAGCAGACTGTAGACCGAGCTGTGGGGCAAGCCCGAACTTATATTCTTCATTTCACCGCTTCTCAAATCCATGCAGTACACTCCGTTCAGACCACCGACGAACAAATGACTGTCTTTGCGGGACATGCATCTCACCTCTCCGACATCTCCGGACACAGGCTCTTCTGTCTTGCCACTTCCGCAATCATACACCTTCAGACCATGATTTGTGCCTATATAAAGCCTGTCCGCATATTCAACAATGGCATATATCTGTGAGCCGGAGAGGGCTTTCCCGCCAACACGACGTGACGTCGAACCGTCGTAAAGATAAAGTCCGCGACTCGTACCTACCCAGACAATGCCACGGCTGTCGGGATAAATGCAGAATACAGCAGACCTTCTTCCGTCAACATCGACATTATGCCACGTCAAGGCATGACTGTTATCTGATGTGAATATCACATTTCCCGCTACTTCAGATACACTACATGACACCACAAACAGCATGATAATCTGAAATAAGACTTTGTTGATCTTCATAACGCAAAACGATTGAGTTGACATGACCGAATAATTATGCGACATTTGTTTTCAGACTGTTAACGGAATAAAATCAAACAGATAGACATGGCGGAAATGTGTATGTTTCTTCATTTTAACAACTATGCGGTATCTGGATCATTAAGTTCAAACCGTTGAATGCACAGTCTGTATACAACAGTTCGGCAAAATAAATGGTATCTCCAAGTAAATCTCAAATAAAACTGAAATAATTCTGCATTATTAAAAATGACAATATCCGCACGCTCTTTGTAGCGTGCGACCATTTAACCATTGTATCTATTATTAGTTGATTATCAGTATTATACGCTCTAAACGGTAGAAAAGTGACTGTGTGGATTCTGTTTAGATACGAAAGGGTAATAATTTAACGTATTTAACTTTCGTTTACATTGTATTCTCATTTTGGAACATTTCAAGTGACCACCAAGCAACAAGTATTGGGTATCAATGCAATAACATCACTCTTATATAATCCTACCCAGATTGCACATGATAGCAAATATACCTTGTATCATTGTCCATTCTCAAATTCTACCTGTTTTATTTTATCGTTGATATGATTAGCGTAAGAACCTCTCTCTCGCAAAAATATAAGACAGGTGACATCTGTCAAGGATTGCAGCAATAGCAATACTTCCGATTATGCTAACTGCTGCTGACATTGAAAATAAGGTAAAGGGCTATGGATGGAAAGTCATAGGCATGTATAAAGTGCAGGATAACGGCAGACTTTCACAAACAGACTACCGCAAGACAGTTTATGACGGTGGATATATGGATTATTGGTTTAAGTCAGACGGTCATCTTATAGGTTTCCACCATGGCGATACCGATGGTAAGTTCTATAAAAAAACAGAATGGTTTTATGATGCTGTAACAGGATTTATCATGCGTGGTTTGGCAAGTCAAAGTATGCAAAGCCGCTATATGCAAGTTTTACGCTTCACAAAAACAGAGTCAAAATATTAGCAAATGTACACCATGCAGAAACTGGGCGATGCAACCGATGAGAATGGAAATCTGAAACTATTCTATGGCATTGTGACCCACATTTTTTAAAATTACGCAAATCTCTGTATATAAATGTTTCAGCTTAGATGCAAGGTGCAAGCCATATATATAGATATATACTTGCACCTATCCGAAAAAAATATGCCGAAAAATTTGGCTATTTAAAACAATGTTCGTAACTTTACGAACAACAAAAAAGGAGAATTGGAATGAAAGAGAAACAGTACACAACAGAGCAGGAACAGATTGCTCGGTTTGCCAAAGCAATGGGACATCCGGCACGGATGGCTATTCTTGCTTTCTTGGCAAAACAAGATAGTTGCTTCTTCGGTGATATTCACGAAGAACTGCCTATTGCTAAAGCAACCGTTTCGCAGCATTTGAAAGAATTGAAAGAAGCTGGCTTAATTCAGGGGGAAATAGAAACGCCCAAAGTCCGTTATTGTATAAACCGGGAGAACTGGGAACTTGCCCGAAAATTGTTTGCAGCTTTTTTAGGGGACTGTAAATGTAAAGGTACATCGTGCTGTGAATAGCAGTACCTTTTTTTTGGAATAATTGTTCGTAGTTCTACGAACTACGATTATTATATTAACTTTAAAGTAGAATGACAATGGAAATTAAAGTATTAGGAACTGGGTGTTCAAGCTGTAAAGCCTTGTACGAAACCACCAAACAAGCTATTTCAGAATTAGGTTGCGATGCAACCCTTATCAAAGAGGAAGATTTATTGAAAATCATGGAGTATAACATTTTAGGGCTTCCGGCTTTGGTGATTGACGAGAAAGTCGTATCAGCCGGGAAAAAGTTATCCCTTGCAGAAGTGAAAGAGTTGATAACAAAATAAAAATGATGAACTATGAGAAAATTATTTTATCTACTGATTGCAACGCTGGTCTTAGTTTCCTGCGGTAATGGTTCAAAGAAAAAGACCGGAGAAAACCAAGCGGAAGAAATACAGTCTAACCGCATAGAGGTTCTTTATTTTCATGGAGCGCAACGGTGTATCACTTGCCGGGCGATAGAAGCAAATACAGTAGCCCTTTTGGATAGCCTTTATTCAAAAGAAAAAGCGGACGGTAAAATTATCTATAAAGTGATAGACATTTCAAAGAAAGAAAATGAAGCGATTGCAGACAAGTACGAAGTTACATGGTCGTCTTTGTTTGTGAACGGCTGGAAAGACGGTAAAGAGAATGTAAACAACATGACCGAGTTTAGTTTTTCCAATGCGAAAAATGCACCGGACAAGTTTAAAGAGGGAATTAAAAGCAAGATTGACGAATTGTTAAAACAGTTGTAAGATGGATTTTCTTCAATCGCTATTAGATAACAGTTCTATTCCTGCTATTACAGCTTTTATATTGGGGATTTTAACGGCGGTTAGCCCGTGTCCGTTAGCGACCAACATAACGGCAATAGGATTTATTAGTAAGGACATAGAAAACCATCACCGGATATTTATAAACGGATTGCTTTATACATTCGGCAGAATAGTAAGCTATACGGTTCTTGGCTTTATCCTTATCCCTATTCTCCGTGAGGGGGCAAGCATGTTTATGGTTCAAAAAGTCGTAAGCAAGTACGGGGAAATGCTGATTGCTCCGGCGTTAATCATCATTGGAATATTTATGCTCGATATAATAAAACTCAATCTGCCGAAAATCAATATCGGCGGTGAAAGTTTGAAAAAGAGGACGAAAGGCGGTTGGGGGGCTATGCTATTGGGTATTTTATTCGCCCTTGCTTTTTGTCCTACCAGTGGAGTATTTTATTTCGGTATGCTTATGCCTTTGTCAGCAGCAGAAACGGGCGGGTATCTCTTACCTGTAATTTACGCTATTGCTACGGGATTACCCGTAATCCCTGTTGCATGGATTTTAGCGTACAGTGTTGCCGGACTGGGTAAGTTTTATAACCGGATGCAAATATTCGAGAAATGGTTTCGTAAAATAGTTGCCATTCTCTTTATTGCGGTAGGAATTTATTATGCAGTAGTCTTTTATCTATAACATAGAGTATCATTTTAAATAAAAACAGTATGAAAAAGATAGAAATTTTCGACCCGGCAATGTGTTGCCCTACGGGTCTTTGTGGAACAAATATTGACCCTGAATTAATGCGTATTGCGGTTGTTATTGAAACATTGAAGAAACAGGGTATCATCGTTACCCGTCACAATTTACGTGACGAACCGCAAGTGTATGTAAGTAATAAAACAGTAAACGAGCATCTGCAAAAACATGGGGCGAATGCACTGCCTATTACTTTAGTGGACGGCGAAATCGCTGTTTCAAAAACCTATCCTACCACCAAACAAATGAGTGAATGGACGGGTATCAATTTGGATTTTATACCAGTAAAATGAGTATTCACCAGCTAATTATATAAAAATGAAAACATTTAATTTATCAGATATAGATTTGACGAAATACCTTTTCTTCACTGGAAAGGGCGGTGTAGGGAAAACTTCGATTGCTTGTGCTACTGCGGTAGGCTTGGCAGATAATGGAAAGAAAATACTTCTTATCAGTACAGACCCAGCTTCAAACCTGCAAGATGTGTTTAATCAAACACTGAACGGACACGGCACGGATATTCAAGAAGTACCCGGCTTGACGGTCGTTAATCTCGACCCGGAACAAGCCGCAGCCGAATACAGGGAAAGCGTTATCGCTCCTTTCCGGGGACAACTGCCCGAAAGTGTAATTCAGAATATGGAAGAACAACTTTCAGGCTCTTGTACGGTAGAAATTGCGGCTTTCAACCAGTTTTCCGATTTTATCACGGATGCCGATAAAGCAAAAGAATACGACCATATTATCTTTGATACAGCCCCCACGGGACACACGTTGCGAATGTTACAACTGCCATCAGCATGGAGTACATTTATTAGTGAGAGTACGCACGGTGCATCTTGCTTAGGTCAATTATCCGGTTTGGAAGAACGGAAAGGTATCTATAAGCAGGCAGTTGAAACACTTTCGGATGCAAATGCAACCCGCTTAGTGTTGGTTAGCCGTCCCGAAATCGCACCACTAAAAGAAGCTGCTCGTTCTTCACATGAATTGCAATTACTGGGAATTAAAAACCAGCTATTGGTAATCAACGGGCTTTTGCTACAATTAGATGAAGCCGACAGCGTATCGAAACAGATATATGACAGGCAGCAAAATGCCCTGAAACAGACCCCTGCGGAACTGCTGGAATATCTGTCTTATTATGTTCCTTTACGGTCATACAATTTATCTAATATTACGAATATCCGCCGGATGCTTTACAATGATAATTTAACAAATGATGCGAACTATCAGCGGATTACCGATGCCAAAGGGATAGATGAACTGGTAAACGACCTCTATCAATCAGGAAAAAGGGTTGTTTTTACTATGGGAAAAGGCGGCGTGGGAAAAACCACTTTGGCCACTGAAATAGCCCTGAAATTAACAAAACTGGGTGCAAAAGTGCATCTTACCACCACTGACCCGGCAAACCATCTGAATTATAACCTTGCTGTTCAGGCTGGCATTACGGTAAGCCGGATTGATGAAGCGGAAGTGTTGGAAGCCTATAAAAACGAGGTTCGCAGTAAAGCTGCGGAAACAATGACTGCCGAAGATATGGAATATATAGAGGAAGATTTACGTTCACCGTGTACGCAGGAAATTGCAGTATTCCGGGCTTTCGCTGAAATTGTCGATAAGGCGGAAAATGAAGTCGTAGTAATTGATACCGCACCTACCGGACACACTTTGTTATTGCTGGATGCAACGGAAAGTTACCATAAAGAAGTGCAACGTACACATGGCGACACTCCCGTTTCTGTAAGAAAGCTGTTACCACGTTTGAGAAACCAGCAGGAAACAGAAGTCGTTATTGTGACCCTACCCGAAGCAACACCCGTATTTGAAGCCGAACGTTTGCAAATGGATTTACAACGTGCCGGGATTAATAATAAATGGTGGGTCGTGAATGCTTGCTTGTCATTAACAGGCACCGAAAATTCTTTCTTGCGGGCAAGGGCGCAAAATGAATTGGCTTGGATTAAGAAAGTAGAAGAATTATCAAAGGGAAATGCTGCCCTGATAGCTTGGAAAAATAACTAAAAACATGAAGATTTTAATTCTTTGTACAGGAAATAGCTGCCGCAGCCAAATGGCACATGGCTTTTTGCAATCATTTGACAATAAACTGGATGTCTTTTCAGCAGGAACAAAACCTGCTGAAAAGGTTAATCCGATGGCGGTAAAGGTTATGGATGAAATGGGTATAGATTTAGCCCACCATACCCCTAAAAGTGTAAACCTATATATAGGACAGGAATGGGACTATGTCATTACGGTCTGCGGTGGGGCAAACGAAAGCTGCCCGATGTTTACGGGTGAAGTAAGAAATAGGCTGCATATAGGATTTGACGACCCCTCGGAAGCAACCGGAACGCCGGAATTTATAAACAGTGAATTTCATCGGGTACGGGATGAGATAAAATCCCGTTTCTATGACTTATACCTGAAAGAATTAAGACCACAATTAAGCTAAATAGTTGTTGTTATGGAAAAGAAACAAGGAATTGGATTTTTTGAAAAATACCTGACTATCTGGGTTGCCTTGTGCATCATTATTGGAATTGCTGTGGGACAATGGCTTCCGGCAATTCCGCAAACATTAAGCAAATTTGAATATGCCAACGTGTCTATACCCGTGGCAATCCTGATTTGGTTAATGATTTATCCGATGATGCTAAAAGTGGATTTTCAAAGTGTTAAGAATGTCGGCAAGCGTCCGAAAGGAATAATAGTCACTTGCGTTACAAATTGGCTGATAAAGCCATTTACCATGTTCGGAATAGCTTATTTGTTCTTCTATGTGGTTTTCAAAGCCTTTATACCTGCCGGATTAGCCGAAGAATATTTAGCCGGGGCGGTATTATTGGGGGCTGCACCTTGTACAGCTATGGTGTTCGTGTGGAGTTACCTTACTAAAGGGGATGCCGCTTATACGCTGGTACAAGTGGCAGTGAACGATTTAATCATATTGGTAGCGTTTGCCCCTATCGTTGCTTTCCTGCTGGGAGTTGGCGGAGTATCTATCCCGTGGGACACTCTGTTGCTATCCGTAGGGCTGTTTGTTGTGATACCACTTGCTGCCGGGGTCATTACCCGAATAATGGTTATCCGCCGCAAAGGGGTGGACTATTTCAATAACGTATTTATTAAGAAATTTGATAATTATACGGTAAGTGGATTACTATTAACGCTTATTATCCTGTTTTCATTTCAAGGAGAAACGATACTGAACAATCCCCTGCATATCTTATTGATTGCAGTTCCGCTTGTGTTGCAAACGGTTCTGATATTCTTCGTTGCTTACGGTTGGGCGAAAGGGTGGAAATTACCCCATGATGTTGCCGCACCTGCCGGAATGATTGGGGCAAGTAATTTTTTTGAATTGGCGGTTGCTGTGGCTATTTCTCTTTTTGGTTTACAATCCGGGGCTGCATTGGCTACGGTGGTGGGCGTGCTAGTCGAAGTTCCGGTGATGTTGATGTTAGTAAGGATTGCCAATAACACACGAAGCTGGTTTCCGGCTACAAAATAATAATAGGGCAAACCCGTTGGCGGAATTAATTTAGTGCGTACTTAATTCCGCCAATAGGTTTGTTATTAATATAGTTGGCGTATTGTGATACGGTCAGCGCACTA
>ERZ779895.955-NODE-955-length-35330-cov-4.300553_pt1 | contig 35330 bp, 34 predicted proteins | sample MGYA00511093_ERZ779895 | MGnify/ENA primary metagenome ERZ779895 (study PRJEB29588, sample SAMEA2142970) | human gut metagenome | biome: human gut; feature: human-associated habitat; material: faeces | place: Denmark | collected 2008/2010 ... | reverse complement strand
AGCTTATTCATTTTATCAAAATGTTTTCGCTGTGTCAAGAACTTTTTTAACTTTTTTATTTTTTGTTGCTCCGTCATTAGCGGAGCGATATTTATATTATCACGCTGTCCATGGTTTGTCAACGCTTTTTTTCATCTTTTTTAACTTTTTTGTTCTATCGAAATATAATAGCAGATATGGTAGGTTTCATTTTATTTTTCTACCATATCTGCCTTTTTATAAGAACCACATGAGAAGCCCAAGTAACGGATTATTGTTATACAGCCATGTCAGCAGACTGCTCTGATCGATGTACCGGTTCATTTGTATTCCAAAACTGCTGGTACAACAGATCGCGATCAGATAAAAGAACAACCATATGTAGAGCATTCCCTGTATAAAACCGGCGGCAACTCCAAGCATTTTGTTCACTCCATGGATCACCGGAAGCCGTGATACCAGATTTAACAGTCTGGATATGACTTTTAACAGCACTACCGCGATCACATACGCAAGAAAGAACGCGATCCCGGATATGATATAATGTGCAAGGATCTCCGCGATCTGGGTGTAGACTCCGCTGTTTTCCAGGAACTGATCCGCCACTCCGATCCCATGATCGATCAGCTGCTGTTCCCACGCCTTCGGAAGCACGATCCCCGCCATTTCGAGGCTGCTCTTCGGTTCATTTCCTTCTTCTGCGTTCGGATCCGCACCTGTATCTTCGCCCGTATTCTCTACATCCTGCGATGCCTGTTCTTTTTCTTCCGCATTTGCGCCGTTTTCCACAGATTTTTTCAGCTGCTCTTCACATTTTTCCTGTATCGCCGTATAGATTCCGGTATTGTTTTCCAGATAATCGCTGATGTATGGTTCTGCCCACGTTACAAACGCGATGACCAAAAAGAATGACACCAGCGAAAACGCTACGCGGATAAATCCCTTCTGATATCCTTTTATCGTACAAAATGCCAGCGTAAATAACACGCCCACTAATAACCAATTCACTTTAATCTTACCTTTTCTGTCGTTCCATCTAATATAAATGTGTAATTCATCTGTGTCGCGCCCGACATGACACGGTACAGTTTGCGGTCAAACGTATACCGGAACCGCTCAACGCCGTACAGACTGTATATTCTGCACTCCACGTCACTGGTCACGCATATCTCATTGTTATCCAGAAAGCTGATCCTGCTGTAATCCATGTCAAAATCCTTGGAAAGCACCTGTTTTCCCTTCATATCATAGACTTCTACATGTCTTGTATTGCCGCTGTCTTCATTATTATATACAACTCCGATATACTCCGTATTGTAAAACACGCTTTTGATCTGCTTGTCAAGCGTTGTCTTTTGCGTCACCTTGGGCTTCTGTGTTCCCTCAAACAACAGGATGCTGCTGTCTCCAAATGCCACCATGCGATTGCTGCTTAGAAATTCCATCTGCGGGAACACTTCATCGGAATAGGTATAGGATGCCACAATATTATCGATCTCATTTTGTCCCACCGAACCGAAATTATAAAACGCGATCGTTGTCTGAAGTTTTCCCTCTCCGATATCAAGCATGGACACCGCCAGTTTTTTTGCATCATCCGAAAGTGCGATCGTGAGCGGATATCCGCTGTTTTCCTGATGCAGTTCTCCGGACGCAAGCAACTCCCCTTCTTTATTATAAAGCTGGAGATAGCTGGTAGTATCCTCCCGCATCAGAACTGCGATCGTCCCCTGGGATGCCACGCATACGCGGGATATCGGCATGGTCGTCTTGATATTGCCCTGCATACCGTCTTTGGTGAGGATATAGACTGCCGTTCCTCCTCTGTCAAAGATCGCGAGGTATCCCTGACAGATATCTACTTTTGGATTTTGCATTTCGTATGTCTGATTCCAGATCATATGATCTGACTTATCTGTATAAAACGCTCCATCATTACTGTATTTTAATATGTTTCCGTCAAATTCCTCAAACTGCGCCGCCGCGGTATCCGACCGTTCCACCGTATTAAGCGCTGTGTAATCCGTAAATGTCCGGGTCGCGAGGTATAAATAAAAGCCGAAAAACAACGCCAGGATTACAACGATCACGATCAGCGTTCTTCGCATGATCTTTCTGCGATGTGCCCGCAGTTTATGCTCAAGCTCACGCTCGTCCGCTTCTACCATGCGAAATTTTTTCTTCTTTTCTTTTATCACAATATTATTCTTATCATCCTGGTCAACGCCCATTTTGCTTTCTGCTCCTCATTACTGCCTTTTCATCTGCATGTACCATATTATAACTTATCCCCGTTTGTCCTGCACTATTTTTTCAAAATTTTCATAAAAGCATAAGATTTTCTTATGGCAGCAACAGTTTTTGCCCGATATAGATCGTATTTTCATCGGCAATCCCGTTTTTGGCACAGATCTGTGGCACCATATCTTTATTCTGATATATTTTCTGGCTGATCACCGCAAGGCTGTCCCCTTTTTCTACAATATAATAGCCCTGAAGTTTATAGGTCTCCGCCTCGCTCAGCGTCGGCTGCGCGCCGTCCACCGAAACCGGTGCCGGGTCTCCGGTGGTTTCCGGCTGCGACGCCTGGGATGTTTGCGTTGCCTGCGCGGAAACTGCCACCGGATTCGCCTGTTCCTCGAGCGGTTTTATGCTGCTTTGCATATCTTCCACCTCGAAATTCGCCACTTCTTTTTCTGTAGTTCCGGCCGCCGATTGGGACAATACCTGGATCGCGTCCTGCATCCCCGCCATTTTTTCATAGTTGTTGATCGTCGTGATCCCGATCACGCACGCCGCCATCGCCGTGAGCACGCCCGCTGCACAAAGTATGGAATGCTCTGCTTTGGGTCTTATCTGCCTTTGCTTTTCCTGCATACGCGCGCGGTAACCCGCAACCGTCTTTTCCTCTTCCTGTACCCGCTGCTCCGTCTCCGGCTCTTTCTGATGCTGACGCACCATAAAATTCTGCATTGCCTCATTTTTCTCATAATATATGTAGTAACCCGACTGGCCCGAAAGATTTCCTCCCGCAAGCCGGTAAAAGTGTTCCTCCTGCTCTTCCGGATCCATTAAAAACATCACCTTGTCCGCCCCTTCAAAATACCGGCGGTGAAGATTTTCAAATTCCGGCAATAGATGTAACGGCCAGAATGATGTCATAACGCTCCATCCCACGATCTCGAAGTCACTGAAATATTCTTTTGCCTGCTGGTAAACGTATTCCCACGCCTCCTCGGTAAACTCGGGGAGTCCAACCGTTTTTAAAATCGGTTCCACCGCGACCGCACCGCTGATAAAAATATAATTTTTTTCCGCGCGATGCACTTTTCCAAACAGCACACACACTTTCTTTTCCGCGCGTTCCTGTTCTGCCGCCGGATGCAGATAAGTGTATACATAGTCTTCCACATATATTTTCCAGTTGCTTGCCGGATTTCCTATCTGTCGTATGTTTTTGGGAAGCTTGATCGTATCTTCGGTCTGTCGAATCATTTCTATCATGAAATCTTCACCCCTTATGTCATTTTTATGCCTCTACTCTAACACAGCAGCTGCGCTGTTTTTGCCGATTTAGGGAAAAGATTCCAAAAACTTTTTGACAGCATCCGCCATTTTTTCTGCCGCCATCACAAAAAGAAAACCGCCCGGTCTCTGCCAGGCGGTCTTGTCTTTCTTCTTTTTTTAGTTTTCTTTTACAAATGTTTTGATCTTGCCATAAACGCCTTCTGCGTCCAGTCCGTATTTATGAACCAGTTCTACTGCAGGACCGGACTCACCAAATACATCCTGAATGCCGACACGAAGCACTTTGGTCGGTGCTTTTTCGCTTAACACTTCGCAAACCGCGCTTCCAAGTCCGCCGATGACGGAATGTTCTTCTACGGTAACGACTTTTCCGGTCTCTTTTGCCGCTTTTACGACCAGTTCTTCATCTAACGGTTTGATGGTATGGATATTGACCACTTTTGCGCTGATGCCGTCTTTTTCAAGCATTTCTGCTGCTTCCAGCGCAGAACTTACGCAAAGTCCGGTTGCGAATACCGTTACGTCGGTTCCTTCTTTTAAGACGATACCTTTTCCAATTTCAAATTTGTAATCCGGGGTATCATTGATCACCGGGAGCGCAAGACGTCCGAAACGCAGATATACCGGTCCAACGTGCTCATACGCTGCCTTTACCGCTGCTCTCGCCTCTACATCATCTGACGGATTGATCACTACCATGCCCGGAATTTCACGCATGAGCGCAAGATCTTCCAGACACTGATGGGTTGCTCCGTCTTCTCCAACTGAGATTCCGGCATGGGTTGCTCCGATCTTTACGTTCAGATGCGGATAACCAATGGAATTTCTCACCTGCTCGTAAGCACGTCCTGCCGCGAACATGGCAAAGGTACTGATGAACGGTACTTTTCCACAGGTGGAAAGTCCTGCCGCGATGCCCGCCATATTTGCCTCTGCGATACCGCAGTCCAGATGTCTTTCCGGAAATGCTTTTTTGAAGATTCCGGTTTTGGTAGCACCTGCAAGGTCAGCATCCAGAACGATCAGATCGTCATGCTCTTTTCCAAGGTCTACCAGTGCGTTTCCGTAACTCTCTCTTGTTGCGATCTTCTTTACTTCTGACATAATGCTTCACCTGCTTTCTCTAAATCTGCCATGGCAACGGCATACTGCTCATCGTTTGGTGCGGAGCCATGCCAGCTTGCCTCATTTTCCATGAAGGATACACCTTTGCCCTTGATCGTCTTTGCAATAATGGCAGTCGGCATTCCCTTTGTCTCTTTTGCTTCTTTAAATGCCGCGCGGATCTCATCGAAGTTGTGTCCGTCAATGTTGATCACATGGAAATTGAATGCTTCAAATTTCTTGTCGATCGGATACGGGGAACACACATCCGCGATGTTTCCATCGATCTGAAGTCCGTTGTTGTCCACTACAAGCACCAGGTTGTCCAGTTTCCGGAAGCCTGCCCACATAGCTGCCTCCCAGATCTGTCCCTCCTGGATCTCGCCGTCTCCGGCAAGCGCGTATACACGATAATCTTTGTTATCCAGTTTAGCTGCCATTGCCATTCCTGCTGCCGCTGAAAAGCCCTGTCCCAGGGAACCGCTCGACATGTCGATACCCGGTGTATGTTTCATATCCGGATGTCCCTGCAGGTAAGAACCTGTATGACGTAACGTCTTTAAATCCTCCGCCGGAATAAATCCTTTCTGCGCGAGTACCGAATATAATGCCGGTGCGACATGTCCTTTCGATAATACAAAACGGTCGCGATCTGCCATCTTTGGACTTTTCGGATCTACATTCATCTCCTCAAAATACAGATAGGTCAGGATGTCTGCCGCAGACAATGATCCGCCCGGATGACCGGACTTTGCGCTGTGTACCGCAGTCACAATACCTTTACGAACTTCGTTTGCGATTTTTTCAAGTTCTAAATTTTCCATTTTCTTACCCTTTCTGTGTCGCCTCCCGGCGGCTTTATATTCAGCCGGGCATCTGACTCGCATCAGATCCCGCATCTGTTGCATGATTATAATTCGACTCTGCCCTCAAGCGCCCGAAGGAGCGTCACTTCATCGATATATTCAAGATCTCCGCCTACCGGCACTCCACTCGCGATCCGCGTAACCCTGATCCCGGTCGGCTTGATCAGCTTGCTGATATACATTGCAGTCGTTTCGCCTTCCAGACTGGAATTTGTGGCGATGATCACCTCATCTACATCTCCCTGCAAACGCTGCATCAGTTCTTTTAATTTGATATCGTTCGGCCCGATACCAAGCATCGGCGATATCGCCCCGTGCAGCACATGATACACACCCTCGTATTTTCCGGTTTTTTCGTACGCGGTCAGATCTCGCGTGTTTTCCACGACCATGATCTCACGGTGGTTGCGCTTTGGATCTTTACAGATCGGACAAAGTTCATCATCCGTCAGCGTAAAACACTGCTTACAGTAACGGACATTTTTTCTGGCATTTATGATGGCATCCGAAAGGCTCTGCACATGATCCACCGGCATATTCAAAATATGAAATGCCAGACGCTGTGCTGTTTTGTGCCCGATTCCCGGAAGCGCTGCCAGTTCTTCTATCAGTTTTGAAATCTGTTTACTGTAGTATTCCATAATTTTCGTCCTTTTCCCTACCTATATTACTTGATAAAACGTAATTTTACAAGATGGTTTTCAAAATGCTATAATTATTTTACACGAAATTTTATGACCTATATTTTCAGGAAGGATTTTTAATATGAAAGAAAACATTTCTACCATACCGTTAATGGACGCATTCCACGCAGATGACGAGTGCCCGTTCTGCTATCTGGAACGGGAGGCGGAACAGCACGCCGTGTCATTTATTTTAGGTTCTGCCTACATGGAAGATGATATCCGCGCCAAAACTGACGCGACCGGATTTTGCCGCCACCACTATAAGATGATGTATGATTACGGAAACCGGCTTGGAAGCGCATGGATCCTAAGCACACATTTAAAGAAAATCAATGAAGAACTCCACAAAGAGATCTCAAATTTTACCCCCGGAAAATCTTCTTTTGCCAACCGCTTTAAAAAGACAGACTCATCCGCAAAAGCAAATACTTCGCTTGGCGCATGGCTGGAAAAACGTGAGTCCTCCTGCTATGTATGCGACCATTTCCGATCTATTTATGACCGGTATCTGGACACTTTTTTTGATCTGTATAAAAAGAATGATGAATTTAGAGAACTTTTCCGAAAAAGCAAAGGCTTTTGCCTGCCGCATTTCCGTGATCTGATCGAAGCGGCCGAGATCCGGCTTGGTGATGAACAGAAAAAAGAATTCTATCCGGTGGTATTTTCCATGATGGAAGAAAATATGAAACGCCTTCAGGAAGAAGTCACCTGGTTTGTCGATAAGAATGACTACCGCAACAGGGATAAAGACTGGGGCAATTCCCAGGATTCCATTCAGCGGTGTATGCAAAAATGTGCCGGCGGCTATCCCGCCGATCCGGTATTTAAGATGAAGCCATAAAAAACAGCGCGCTATTTTTTCTGACACGCGCGGATGTATTCTTCCGCCTGATCTTTTTCCAACCCAAAGCGTATCTGCAACTTTTCGCAGATACGCTCTTTGGATATTCCTTCTTCAAGATTATCCAAAATCAAAGCTTCAATACCTACATCAATCCCATGCTGGTAAGCCGACGCCATGTCGTGCTCTATCTGTTCTCTGGCTTCGCACCGCATCTGAATCCGCTCATCTGCATTCAATTTGCGCATCACGGTTTCTGCCTCTTTGATCGTTTCGTTTTTTTCTGCTAACATGGCTATCTCCTCCCAACTTGCAGCCTGAAAAAGTTTTGCCCAATAATACAGATCCGTTTCTTTTTCTTTCTCCGACACATTTTCCAGTTGAGTTAAGTCTAACACACGCAAAATAAATTTACTATTAAAAATTTTATGGTTTTTGGTATTCATCAGAAGATTTTCAGAATAGAATTCCGGCGCATCCGGAAATAATGTGAAATCAAGAATTCCAATGTGAATCGTTGTTTTTAATTCAGAATATTTCTCGCCCTTCGCCAGATCATCAAAGGCTCTGCACAAATATAACAGTCCACGATCCTGCCAGTCCCCGTAATTGGTTGTCTGCAATTCTATATTTAAACGCTTACTGTTGTTAAGCAGTATCTTCACGTCCAAAATACAGGTTTTTTCATCAATGTCTTCTCCCAGTATAATCGGATTTTCAATCAGACATTCTTTTATCTCTACAGGCTTTAAATCCAGTAACGCACTCACCAGCCCTCGCAGCATTCTCTCACTGCTTTGCATTGCGGCACGAAACATATAATCATTTTTTAATCCATACTTTAATTTTTCTTCGTTCAAATTGATCCTCCTGTTATATTATATTTACCTGAATTCTATGCTGAAAATCTGGCGAAACGCCTGAATGACCCAGAATGGCAGGATAGATGCTCCCGCCTGATAAATATAATATAACACAGAGAATACAAAAGAACCAATTAACATTTTATAAAATGCCGCGTCCTAAAACGGCAGTCCGCCGCCCATTCCGCCAAGTCCTCCGGTGATCTTGGACATGGATGCCTGTGAAAACTCTTCAATCTGGCGCAGTGCCTCGTTGGTTGCTGCCATGATAAGATCTTCTAACATCTCTACATCATCCGGATCTACGGCTTCCGGATCGATCTTTACTTTTGTCACTTCTTTTTTACCGGAAACAGTTACTTCTACGGCTCCGCCGCCTGCTGCTGCCGTCACTTCTTTTTCCTCTAATTCTTTACTGGCCTCTTCCATCTGGCGCTGCATCTTCTGCGCCTGCTTCATGAGATTTCCCATGTTTCCCGGCATACCGCCCGGAAATCCGCCTCGTTTTGCCATTCCTAATTCCTCCTAAAACGCTTTTATTGTTTATAGTAACACAGATAAAGATTTCTTTTCAACTGTTTATTCGTCTTCCTCAATCTCGATATCCATGTTGATCACCTGCGACAGATCCACATAACTCTCCGCGATCGGCCGGTTTGTCTGATTCTGCTCGATCTTGATCTCCACGCTCTTTCCGATCCGCTCCGCGATCGTATCTGATATCTCCGTGCGGTGTTCCGGCGTATTTAAAATATCCGCCGCCACCGGATCATCCGTAACCATTAACAGGATGTTGTCTCCGCCAAGGGAAAGTGTCACCTGGCGCAGATAACCGCGGATCAGCCCGGACATATCCTGAACCAGCGATTTCCAGTTCCGGACAACCTGTTCTACATCCTCCGGGATCGCCTTTGGCACTTCAAGTTTTTTCTTTGGTGCTTCCGGCTCCTGCGTCACCACCGCTCCTGTCTGCGGCACTGCTGCCACCGGGATCCCCTCTGCCATTTTCTGCTCAAGCCTTGCAATCCGATCCACCAGCGCATCCCCGGTCGATTCCATTTCCGGTTTGCATAACTTTATCAATGCGATCTCGATCAGGATCCGTTTCTGCGAGGAATACTTCACCTGATTGGCAAGATCTGAAAAAATACGGATATAACGCATCAGCACTTCCGGCTCGATCATCTGCGCCTCTTCTTTTAAGAGTGCAAGATTTTCACTTGACATGTCGAGCACATCCTCCATGTCATCCGAACTTTTTACCAGAAGCAGATTGCGCAGATACCAGGTAAATTCGTTGACAAACTGACTTAATTCCTTGCCCTCAATCACGAGCCGTTCCAAAAGCGAAAGTGTATTTAAGATATTGCCCGCAATGATCTCCCGCAGCATATGCGAAAAGACCTCGGTATCTACCGCGCCGAGCACCTCGAGCACTTTATCGTACGTCAGCTCCTGCCCCAGATAAAACGCGATACACTGATCCAGGAGACTTAAGGAGTCACGCATCGAACCATCGCCTGCTTTTGCCACATAGCGGACTGCTTTTTCTTCCGCCTGCACGCCTTCCGCTTTTAAGATATCCGAGAGCCGTGCCGTGATCGTATCGATGGAAATCCGATGAAAATCATAGCGCTGACAGCGGGATAAGATCGTGATCGGAATCTTGTATACTTCCGTCGTTGCCAGAATAAATATGACATAGGAAGGCGGTTCCTCTAACGTCTTTAAGAGCGCATTGAACGCGCCTGCCGAAAGCATATGAACCTCATCAATGATGTAGACCTTGTATTTTCCCTCGGTCGGACGATACGCGACTTCCTCCCGGATCTCACGGATATTGTCAACACCATTATTGGATGCCGCATCAATCTCTATCACGTTCATGGAAGTTCCTGCCGCGATCGCCCTGCAGGTCGGACACTCGCCACAGGGGCTTCCGTCTACCGGATGTTCACAGTTGACCGCTTTCGCAAATATTTTCGCAATGGTCGTCTTACCGGTTCCTCTGGTTCCGCAAAACAGATAGGCATGTCCGATCCTGTCGTACTTGATCTGATTTTTTAATGTGGTAACAATATGATCCTGCCCTTTTACATCCTCAAACTCCTGCGGGCGGAACTTTCGATATAATGCCGTATACGACATGAATAACTTCCTCGTTTCTATTTAAAAATGTTTTCAATCAGTCTCCGAAACTGATACCGATATATTTTGCTTCTTTTATCATCTGGCAATTCGGATCTACCGTCTTTAACTTGCCTGCAACTTCTCCAAGCGGGACACGTTTTGTCTCGTTGTTGATCATTGCGATCATGCAGCCGTAATCTTCCTCTACGATCGCCCTTGCCGCTGCGGATCCAAGCCGCGTACAAAGCGCACGGTCATACGGACATGGACTTCCACCGCGCTGTGTATGTCCCGGAACGGTCACGCGGACTTCTGTGCCGCTGATCTCACGGATCCGGTCCGCAAGTTCATAGGAAACGGACGGATATTTGGACTGTTCCATTTTCTTTTTGTATTCTTTTTTGGAAAGTGCGGCATCTTCTTTGGAAATTGCCCCTTCTGCAACCGCAAGGATCGTAAATCCTTTTCCCTCGCGCGTACGCTTGTTGATTGCCTCGATCACTTTATTGATATCATATGGGATTTCCGGAAGCAGAATGATATCCGCACCACTTGCAACGCCCGCATACAGGGTCAGCCAGCCGACTTTGTGTCCCATGACCTCCACGATAAACACGCGGTTATGGGATGCCGCCGTTGTATGAATGCAGTCGATCGCCTGTGATGCCACATTGATCGCACTCTGGAAACCAAATGTCACATCTGTACCATAAATATCGTTATCGATCGTCTTTGGCAGATGAATGACGTTTAAGCCTTCCTCGCGAAGCAGGTTCGCGGTCTTCTGTGTGCCATTTCCGCCAAGGATCACAAGGCAGTCCAGGTTCAGCTTGTGGTAGGTGTGCTTCATCGCCTCCACCTTGTCCAGCCCGTTTTCATCCGGTGTACGCATCAGTTTGAACGGCTGACGGGAGGATCCGAGTATCGTTCCGCCTCTGGTCAGTATTCCCGCGAAATCCGCATGTGAAAGCAGACGGTAATTTCCGTAGATCAGTCCCTTATAACCATCAAAAAAGCCATAAATCTCAAGTTCATCAATATTTTCCCTCAAACCTTTTTCCACGCCGCGCATTGCCGCGTTCAACGCCTGGCAGTCCCCGCCGCTGGTCAGTATTCCAACTCTTTTCATAATGACACGCCCTTTCCTCTCGCATTCTATCTCATTCACATGTGACTAGACACATTTATATTTATTATATTATATTTTCGGGACAAGATAAAGATTTTTTCTGTACAAAAGCAATCCGCAATCTTGCAATTCTCTGTTTTTATGATATAATGACAGAGTTAGTTTATTTTTTAACGATCTGCAGACGTATCGAAGTGGTCATAACGGGGCTGACTCGAAATCAGTTTGCCGGGCAACCGGCACGCGGGTTCGAATCCCGCCGTCTGCGCTCTGAAAAGAAATGCCGGAAAGCATCCATCCTCGATGTTTCCCGGCATTTTCCATATCTACTTTTTCACCACCAGCCATTTTCCCTTCCATGTATACAATATCATGAGCACCGTGCCAAACGCCCACGAAACCGGATACAGCACAAAAACACCATCGATCGTGGAAAACAGCGGAAGCACAAACTGGATCCAGATGATCCGAAACAGGCAGAGGGATGTCAGAAGGATCACCATCGGCGGCACACTTTTTCCTGTTCCGCGAACCGTTCCCGCCAGTCCGTGCATAATACTGAGCAGGAAATAGAACGGACAGAAATAGCGCATTGCCTGTTTTCCGAACGCGATCACCGCCGCGTCTTTCGTGAACATCCGCATGAGCGGATCCGCAAAAGTAAGCAGCAGCACTCCTGTCAGTATCGTGTATACAAAGCCCATCGCAAGCGTGACCCACATGCCCTTCTTCACGCGGTCGATCTTTCCTGCGCCGTAATTCTGCCCGGTAAATGTTGTCACTGCCATGCTGAAGCTCATGACCGGCAGGATGTTGAATCCGTCAATCTTCATATATGCCCCGAATCCCGCCATCGCCGCAGCACCAAAGCCATTTACACTGGACTGCACGAGCACATTGGAAAACGAGATGACCATATTCTGGATCCCGGTCGGCAGTCCGACTGTGATGATCCGGGCCGCCATCTTTTTCTGTACCCGGATCTTTCCGAGGCTGACCTGATAATCCGCCGGCACGCGCATCAGAAAAAGCAGGGACAGCACGCAGGAAACAAGCTGGCTGATGTCCGTTGCGACTGCCGCTCCCGCGACACCCATATGAAGCCCTGCGATCAGCACCAGATCCAATACGATATTCGTAACGGACGCGACCGCCAGATAGAGCAGGGAACGCCTGGAATTTCCTGCCGCATTTAAGATCCCCGCCGCCATATTATAAAGTACGCTAAAGATCACGCCGCCAAAATAGAGTTTCAGATACAGTGCGGATTCGTCAAACACCTCTGCCGGTGTATGCATCCACCGCAGCAGCTGACTGCTAAAGCAGATTCCGCCCACTGTGATGATCACTCCAAGGATCGCCGAGAGTGCGATCGCCGTGTGAACCGCATCCTGTACTCCCTGTTTTTCTTTCGCGCCAAGATACTGCGACACGATCACGCCGGCTCCGACCGCCAGCCCCTGGCTGAACGCGATCAGAAGGCAGATGATCGAAGTACTCGACCCGACTGCCGCAAGCGCGTTGCTTCCCACAAAATTTCCCACGATAATGGAGTCCACGGTATTGTACAACTGCTGCAGCAGATTACCCAAAATCAGCGGCACCGAAAAGAAAAATATTTTCTTCGCGATGCCGCCTTCTGTCATAAGTTCCGTCTTATTGTTATTTTCCACTTTCTATCACCTTAATTTCTATCCTCAAACTGTCTGTTATTATAGCACAGTGGAAAATATTTTTTAATATCAATTTTTAAATGTCTGCCATTTTAGTCCTGCGGTTTGAAATCCCGGATCAGATTCCAGGTTGGCAGTGCGTTTCCTTCGTAGTCGAACAATGCCTGGTTTGCCCATTCATTTCCGCACGGTCCTTTATCGTTCATGTATTTTAAAGATGCAGGAGTCGCCCATCCGGAACCGGCAACCGGGATCCACGCCGGCTCCCAGTAGAAAAAGCCTTTTCCCTTGTTTCCTTTGATGTGGCTGATGCGGTTTAAGAAATCTTCCATAAAATCGTACTGTCCCTGCACCGTCATCGGATACTCGATCTTCTCCACCAGCTCCGGTTTGGTCGCGTAGCCTTTTCTCTCATCATCCGAAAGCTTTTCGTAGGTCTTATAATCCTCCATCGTATAGCCCATTGAAACTTCCGCGATCACAAGATCCTTTCCGTAACGCTCCGCAATATCATTCATATTGTCTGTCAGCATATCCAGCGTTCCATGCCAGAACGGATAATAGGACAGACCGATGATCTGGAAATCTTCGCCGCGTTTTGTGAATTCATCAAACCACTCGCGGTAAAGCGTGTTGTTTCCACCATTGTCGAGATGGATCATGACCGGCACATCCTTCTCCACCGCGCGCACGCCACGGATACCGGCATTGACGAATTTCGCAATGTTATCATAATTCGGCACCTTTCCTTCCGGCCAGAGCAGTCCGTTGGAAAGCTCGTTTCCGACCTGAACCATCGTTGTGTTGATGCCGTTTTCTTTGAATACTTTCATCGTGTCCGCAGTAAAATCATAAACTGCCTGTTCCAGCTCTTCTACACTGTAACCTTCCCACGCCTTTGGCTTGATCTGTTTTCCGGGATCTGCCCAGAAATCACTGTAATGGAAATTTAACAGCACGCCAAGCCCTGCGTCCGTCACTTTTTTTGCGATCGCAAGCGTGGTCTTTAAGTCATTTTCTCCTGCGCCGTAAGATTCTCCGCTTTCCGACCACGGATCATTCCACAGACGGATACGGATCGTGTCCACATCATATTTTTTCATGATGTCCAAAATATCCGTTTCCGTTCCATCGACATAATACTTTGCGCCACATTTTTCCAGTTCCAGCAAAGTTGATAAATCCATTCCCTTGACAAATTTCATATCGTTCTCCTTCTTCGTTTTTCTATGTGAAAATCTCCGTTTTTCCTTTCCTATTCGAAAACAGCTGCCGCACATTTGTACGGCAGCTTCTGTTTTCAGTCAAAATCAAACTTTGTAATTCTCTCGTGCATCGCTTTGTAGCGGAAACGGATCATTTCGTTTTTCTCTAATACGTCCTCTTCCGTTCCTCTGTACTGGCAGCGGATACAGCTGTAAATACCGGTATCTTTGTTGTAAAACATATCAATGTCCAGATCTCTTAAAAAACAGGATGGGCATCTATAATTTAATTTGCCTTTGCCAAGTTGAGCCATGTCGCAAATACCTCCTTATCTGAGATTGTTTTTCTGTAACCCAATGTGAACATCGGGGAGAATGCATATCCTTCTTTTACATAACCTTCCGCTTCCGCGTCAGATGCTGTCATGGATACCCGTGTCTCAATTTCAGGAATGACTGCGGAAACCTCTGTGGCACCCTTTACGCCTTCTTCACGGCATTTGTATTCGTAATTGATGGTCTTTTCTTCCGGTCCGTCAATCTTTAATGTGATATGGGACATATCTTCGGAATATTCCGTTGTGCCGTAGCATGCAACCATGTATTCGTTTAAGGTTACTTCTGCGTTCGGATCGCTCATCTCAAGGATCGTTCTCTCGATCTTGATATTGGAAGATCCTTCCTCAAAATATTCTTTGGTCTGTAATTTCACAGTCAGATCTCTGAACTCGATCGTAACCGGATCCAGTGTAAGTATTCTGGTCTTGCCTTCCTGTGAGAAATGTGCGTGTGTCGGGCAGAGGCAAAGGTCTACTTCCTCTCCTTTGTAAGAAAGCTTCGCGCTTCTTACGGTTCCTTCTCCTGCGTAGTGTGTGAAATAACCTGCGCGGTATTTTTCCTGGATCAGGAACGGATAAGACGCATCCTGTACATGCTTGGTTCCAATACCAACCGGCCACTCCAGTTTTGCTGCGTAAGGACGAAGATCCACGATCGCGCCGCCCTGATCCATATTGACACATGCTCTCATGTACGGATCGCAGTACCAGAATAACTGTTTGTCAGATCCATATAAGATATCTCTCCACAGCGCACATTCCGGCTCATTGTAATTGTTCTGGTTTACGCCCTTCTTCTCACGATAGTAGTCTGCGAACTCAGACATAGTCATATCGATCAGCTGGCCTTCTTTTTTCAGTTTGCCATAGTAAGCGCATCCATCGCTGTATGATTTGTAGAGAAGCTCATACGGCTGCTCCCAGCGTCCCATCTTGTTCATCCAGCCCGGTCCGACGAACATCATGTTGTACGAATATCCGTTGTTGTATTTCTCCAGAGAACGATACTGGTCGATCAGGTTGTACAGATATGGATATTCCCATGTCTTGGTATCATAGATCATACCACGGAGTACGTTCTGCGGATGTGTTCCGAAGTTGGATCCATTTCCGTCGTAGCATGCGATCAGGTCGCGGGAAAGATGCGGGATCGCTACGATACCACTGTCTTCCTCTTTGTTTGCTGCCGGTGCGTGTGTGTTCTGTTTGGACGGGATCCACGGTGCCCATGGGCCGCCATCAAACAAGGTGTACCAGGAGTTGTTGCAGGTATGGTATGCTTTCGGGCCTTCTTCCCAGCAGGTTGCAACCGCACATTTTACGGTCGGATAAGTTGCCTTGATGTAATTGGTCAGATCCGCATCCATATAGTAGGAACCTGTGGATTCCGGATAGAAGCCGAATCTGTCATGGAATTTTTCAAATACGTCGTTTACGATCGCTTTTTTGTCTTCCATGGAAAACATCCAGATACAGAAATCTTTTGTTTTGTATTTTTCACGGAATTCCTCGCACGGCAGACCAAGTAAGGATAATGCGATCTCGTCGCCGTATACTTCATGATCGTGTTTTGCGATCTCTACCGCTTCATCATTGAAAAGAGAAGCGTAGGTCATCTGGATCGTTACCTTTAAGCCATTCTCATGCGCAAGTCTCTGCTGTGTCTTGAAAATATCAAGAGATTCGGTAAGCAGTGCCTTATCTCCGATATCTTCTTCTTTTCCCTGTCCTGTCACAGTCGCAGAATATTCTGGAACCATTTCCGGACGATGAATAAGATTTAATACGAATTTATCCATTTTTCTTTTCTCCTTATTATAAATGTGATTAACCTTTTACTGCTCCACCTGTAACGCCCTCTACATAGAACTTCTGCATTACTACAAAGAGGATCGAGATCGGTATTGCGATCATTACACCGCCGGCACAGAAGATCGAGAAGTAGTCGCCGATCAGGGTCTTCTGAAGCAGGTTGTAAAGTCCGATCGCTACAGTCCAGTCCGCGGAATCTTTGGATTTGATCATGATACGCGCCATAACGAAATCCATCCACGGGTTTAAGAACGCATTGATGATGGTATACACGATCATCGGTTTGGAAAGCGGAATGATGATCTTTGTAAAAATCGTTGCCTCGGATGCTCCTTCTAAGCGCGCCGCCTCACGCAGGGAAACCGGGATCGTATCGAAGAATCCCTTCAATACCAGAAATCCGAGTCCGGAACCCGCCGAATAGACAATGACCAGTCCTGCAAGTGAATCGGTAAGTCCGAGCATTTTTAATACGAAGTAAACCGCGATCATGGAAAGTACGCCAGGGAACATTCCAAGGATGATTGAAAAGCTCATGAGCGGTTTTCTTGCCTTAAATCTCATACAGCTGAATGCGTAGGAAACCATCAGTACAAATGCGGATGAAACAATACAGGTAAAAAATGCTATGATAAACGTATTTTTAAACCATGCCGGGAAGTTCGCCGCGGTATCTGTTTCAAAGAACAGCTGGTGATAATTTCCAAGTGTCCAGTGTGACGGGAAAAAGTGCTGGTAGCTTACGCCCTTTGTTGTGGAGAGTGAAGTAACAACCAGCCACACGATCGGGATCAGCCAGATAAATGCGAGGAAAGCAAGTACCAGGTGTCTTACAATTATTTTCCAAGTTTTCTTTCTCATTATTGATATACCTCCTCTTTGTCGCCACTGATCATTCTGGTGTAACTAAGCAGTGTAAGAAGGGCACAGATAGCGAAGGAAATAATACCGATTACGGACGCCATCTTGTAGTTTGAGTTATCGTTTGTCAATGTGAACAGCCAGGTGATAAGAAGGTCTGTCTCCTTGGCGTTGGAATTCGCAAACGCCATATTTGCCGTGGCAGTTGTACTGGTGAGCAGGTAAATAACGTTAAAGTTGTTGATGTTTGCGATCACGCCCTGTACCAGTGAAGGTCCACAGATAAACAGGATATACGGCATTGTGATCTTCCAGAAGATCTGCCATTTGTTTGCGCCGTCGATGCGGGCGCTTTCCAGCTGGTCCGTCGGAATATTCATAAGGATTCCGGTTGCCGATAACATCTGATACGGAACGCCGACCCAGATGTTGATCAAAATGATCATCACATGTGCCCAGCCCGGCTTTGACAGAAACGGAATATAACTTCCGGAAACCAGTCCGATGTCGTTGAGCCAGCCGGTCAGTCCGATGTTGGAGCAGAGGGTGTTCACGATACCGTGATCGCTGAACATTTTACTTACCAGAAGTAAGGTTACGAACTGCGGGATCGCGATCGTCACTACAAAGAGCGATCTCCACATCTTCTTGAAGTAGGTATGCTCATGGTTGATGAGCTTTGCCAGTAAAATACCGCCGATGAATGTCGTAAATGTCGCAAGCACCGCCCAGATCAGTGTCCATGCCAGAATCCGGATGAACGCGTATGAAAATGTGATGGTCGTGCCGCCGCTTAACATATCCTTAAAGTTCTGAAGTCCTACCCAGGTGAACAGGTAGTTTGGAGGCATATGATTGATATCATAGTTTGTAAATGCCACACATGACATGAACAGGATCGGTATGATATTCATCATGATAACGCCGATACTCGGCAGTGTAAGTAAGGTAATGTAAAATTTTCCGTTGAACAGGGATTTCACATCTTCCCCAAAAGTATTGATGTGTTCTCCTTCTTCCTTCATAAGCTGGAGGCGATATACCGCTTTCATGTTGCTTATGTATAAAAATATGAACGCCACGATTACCAGAAGACCCACGATGCCATACAAAAGGATGAGCAGTGAGTTGTCGTAATCATTAACTGTGTTTTTCATGGTCAGCGGATCAAATGCGGCTTCATACTGTACCGTACCAAGCGTATTCAGATCTTTAATATAATTGATAGAAAAAAGTCCGGTAAACAGGATCACGATCACCTCGATGGCGGTCATTAGAATTCCCTTTACGATCTGTTTCCGTCCCCAGTATCCGGCACCCAGCACCAACAGGGAAAGCTTGCACCAGATATCGCCCTTTGCCACGGCTTTTCCGAAATCAGCAAAGTATTTTTTGACTGAATTTAAAAAGGTCTTCATAGATTCACTCCCTATGCGCGTGAATTGAGAATCCACATGCCCGCCCGCACAGGGCAGGCATATGGAAGCAATGTTCGTCTTACTATATTTTTATGATGTCATTATTCAGCTACCGGCTGTGTGATACCTGCTACTGCGTCATCTAATACACCCTGAAGGTCTGTTGCGCCGTCAACCAGGTTCTGTCCAAGCGCTTTTGCCGGATCCCAGTAGTTCTGTCCTACTACCTGCTGATCTGCGAATTCAGACTGTGCGGAAAGTGCCGCAAGTGCCGGAGAAGAGATCTGCTCAGCTGCCTTTGTGTTAGCCGGACCTTCTGCTGTTGCATTTCCGATCGTAAGCTGGCTTTCTTCATTGGTAAGGTACTCAGCAAGAAGCATAGACCATCCAACATTCTTTGCGTGTGAGTTTACACCAACAAATTTGTAACCTGCGTAAGATCTCATCTGAGTAGCGGTTCCGTTTACATCGAAGGTAGGCAGTTTGCATGCCGCATAACCATCGCCGTATTTTTCTTCAAAGGAACCTGTATTCCATGTACCGGAAACATATGCGCCAAGTGTACCATCATTTAACATGGTGATCGCATCCTGATCTGATACGCTCACAAATGCCGGTGAAGATGTAATGTTTTCAATGCTCTGTGCTACCGCAAGACCCGTCGCGGAGTTCCAGTCACAGTTATTGGAGTTGTCATCGTTCATGGAAAGTTTGCATCCTGCTCCAGTGAAGAATCCGTACAGATACCAGCCATCTGCTACATTCATACCTACTTTCGTGCCTGCTTGTTCTGCTTTTGCAGTAAGTGCTTCCCAGGAAGCTACATCTTCATCTGAGAAGATGTTTGAATCATAATAAAGGAAATATCCGTTGGAAGCGGTAAGCGGGTAAGCGTAAAGCTTTCCGTCTTTGGTAGCTGCCGCAACTGTTGCCGCTGAGTTCGTCTCTTTCGGATCATAGGTATAGGTAGCTGCAACTTCCTGAAGCGCGCCTGCGTTTACCAGATCATTGACCTGATCGTCCGCGAATACGAATACGTCTGCTGCCGCATCAATATCTTCCAGGATCTTATCCTTTGCGTCTGCCTCAGATACTGCTCCGATCGTGATATTAAAATCTACATCTGAGTACTGTTCCTGGAATTTGTCTGTCAGTTCTTTCATAACTGTCTGATAAGCATCCAGTTCTGAGCACCAGAGCTGGATGTCTACGGTTCCGTCTGTTGCAGCGATCAGGTTTGCGATCGCGTCATCAGATGCCTTGGTATCGCTTGCTGCTGTCTCTGTTGCTGCCGCAGTATCGTTGCTGCTGTTGTCTGTTGTTGTTTCTGTCGCATTGCTGCTTCCGCATGCAGTTAAAGAAATTACCATGCTTGCTGTAAGTAATGCACTTAATACTTTTTTCTTCATAGAAAAATCCTCCCTGTATTTCTTTTTCGTTCAACCCGTTTCGCTCTTGCGCAATCGGTTGTTCTATGGTTAAAGTATAATGCCTCATCTTTTTTGTGTCAATGTACATGATTTATAATATGTTTTTGTTGTTTTTGTGCAATTTGCCATTGTTTATCGTTATTTTTTTAGTAATCTGCTTTTTATCCGGTTGCTTGTGCAACCGATAAACCCTTGTAATACCGGCTTTTTCACGCTTTTAATCCGATATCCGGTTTAATGTAAAATCATCGATCGTTCCCCAGCTGTTCGCATTGCATTTCATGCGCACCCCGATCGTAAGGGTATCTCCGTCCCCGATCCGGATATTATCCACCTTCGGCTGTTTCCAGTCCGTCCAGGTGGTCAGCATGAAAGCATCCGACCCGATCTCTTCCCCGTTTACCACCGCGTACAGTTCCAGATCCGAGGTGCTCTCCATATCTCCGCCCTGCGCAAACGCGAAAAGCTGATAGGTTCCTGCCGGCAGATCTGTCAGTGTCTGACAGATTGAAAATTCCATATCGGAGTCTGACCAGAAATGAAGGGAGAAATCTCCGTCATGCGCGTCATCCGCTTTTTCCTGATAATCGGTCGGATCGTTTTCCCCTGTGTAAGAAATCTGCCACATGGAGCGGTCCGCCTCTTCAAATCCCGGATTCTTCACATAATTTACCATCTCTACATCAACATCGGCAGTACCATCCGAAAGTGTTCCGTCCACCGTATAGGTACCTGCCTTTTGGGTATCGATCGCCGCAGCCTGTGACGCGTCCCACGAAACCGGCACCTGTGTATTTGCCGAACGGTCATTGTATACCACTTCCACCGTTTCCGGAAGCGTCAGCGCCTCGCCCACATCACAGGAAACTGTCGTCTGCGGGATGAAATCCACTGCGAGCGGCACGGTATGCCCGTCCTTTAAATACCGGAATACGTTTAAAGACGGGAGCGGATGTCCGGTAAAGTCAAACATCGCCTGATTATCCCAGGAGCAGCCGCCATAATATAACCCGGCGTCATCCGGATCATATTCTGCCGAATAACTGCTTGCCCAACCGCTTCCGTATTTTTCCCAGAGTGCGGAATTATCCTGATCTGCGCTGCCGACCGGGATCCAGGTTCCCTCCCAGTAAAATACGCCAATCACGCCAACTTCGTTTGCCGCCGCGCAGATATCACGGATCATGGTTGCCTGGCTCTGCACGGTCGGTGCGTATCCGTCTACCGCGTCTTCGATCCCGTCAAAGCTGTTGCCAAATCCGTCCCCGTCCTTTTCGCTATAGCAGTAGGATGTTTCCGCGATCACAACCTTCTTTCCGTAACGGTCCATGATGTTTTTCGCTACATTCTGCATATTTTCATTTGTGCCGTCCCAGAACGGATAATAGGAAAGTCCGAAAATATCGTAGTCCACTCCGTATTCTTTTAAGTTCGCCGCCATCGTATCCACTTCCTCATTGTCCTCGATGTTGGTGTAATGCAATACGATCCGGATATCTTTTCCGTAGGAATCGGCGATCTCGCGCACTGCCCTGCTGCCTGCGCTCAGCAGTCCCATCACTGCCGGGACATCCGTCTCGCCGGACATTCCGTTGTTGATCTCATTTCCCACCTGTACCATTCCGACATCGACTCCCGCGTCCAGGATCTGTGTCAGGCTCTCCTTTGTAAAATCATAAAGCGCATCCGCTTTCTCATCCGCAGACATGCCTTCCCAGGCTTTCGGCGCGTGCTGCCGCTTGGGATCTGCCCAAAAATCCGAATAGTGGAAATCAATGTTGACTTTCATCCCATACTGTGTGGCGCGTTTTCCGAGTTCGATCGCGGTTGCGACATCATTGTCTCCGCCGCCGTAACCATTTCCGTTCTCATCATACGGATCGTTCCAGACACGCAGACGGATGTAATTCACGCCGGATTCCGCCAGTGTCTCAAACACGTCCTGCTCTTTTCCGTCGTAACCGTAGTACTTTGCGCCGCTTTTTTCGACTGAAAGCACTGCCGACGCGTCCATTCCACGGATAAAATCATCGGATATGCCCGCAACCGGTTCCACAAAAACGTCACTCCATTCTTCTTCCGCTTCTGCCTCCGCCGGTTCTTCCGTGGTCTGGGTCACTTCGTGCTCTGTTTCCGGCTGTGCCTCCGTACCCGCCTCCGCTGTCGCGGCGCTTTCTGCCCCGCATCCGGACAGGGCACCGGCACATAAACCGGCACTCAACAGTACTGCCACAAGTCTTTTGCTGTTTCTTTTCATGTTTTCTGTAATCTCCTTCCCTTATGCTCCGCCCTCGCGCATCTATTGCCGCTACACCCGTTTTCTGCTTCTTTCTGTTTTTTGCGCAATCGGTTGTTCGCTTTTCCAGTGTAAGAGATTCCACTTTTGCTGTCAATGTGCATGATTCATGACAATACTTTATAATTTTTGTGTATTTTTACAACAGCAAAGCCGGCTGCCTGAAAAATCATTCCAGACAGCCGGCTTTTTGTTTCTTATATGGTATGCATTTTATAACGTTATCTGTATCTCGCGTCCGGTTCGTTTGTACCGGTAATAACGCACGCCCGCAGCGTCAAGCATACGCTTGGATGCCATCACTGACGGTGTCATCTCATATTTGTCGTCATCATAAACGATCGTCCGTATTCCCGCCTGAATGATCGCTTTGGCACACTCATTGCACGGGAACAGGGTGACATAGAGCTTTGCACCCTCCAAACTACCTCCGCGGTAATTTAAAATGGCGTTCAACTCGCTGTGCGTCGTATAAAAATATTTGTTATCGTAGGGTTCTCCCTCCCGCGCCCACGGGAATTCATCATCTGAGCAGCCCTTGGGAAACCCGTTGTAGCCCATGGACAGGATCTTGTTGTCCTCACTTACGATACAGGCGCCCACCTGTGTGTGCGGATCCTTGGAACGCATTCCGGAAAGAACGGCAACCCCCATAAAGTATTCGTCCCAGCTGATATAACCACTTCTCTTATCACTCATGGCAGTCCCTCCGATCCTTTATTTTGTACCGAAAATACGATCTCCGGCATCTCCGAGTCCCGGAACGATATATCCGTGCTCATTTAACTTTTCATCAAGCGCTCCGACATAGATGTCCACATCCGGATGTGCCTCCTGCATTGCCTTTAATCCTTCCGGTGCTGCGATGATGCACATAAAGCGGATATTTTTTACGCCCTTGTCTTTTAACATCTGGATCGCCGCGATCGAAGATCCTCCGGTTGCAAGCATCGGATCTACAACAAATACCTCACGGCTCGCGCAGTCTTCCGGCAGTTTGCAGTAATATTCCACCGGTTTTAATGTTTCCGGATCACGGTAAAGTCCGATATGACCTACTTTTGCCGCCGGGATCATGGTGAGCATTCCATCTACCATGCCAAGCCCTGCGCGTAAAATCGGCACTACCGCGAGTTTCTTTCCTTTTAACTCTTTTACTTTTGCCTTGCAGATCGGTGTGTCGATCTCGATCTCGGAGAGCTCTAAATCTCTGGTAGCCTCATAGCACATCAGCATCGCGATCTCACTTACCAGGATTCTGAAATCCTTTGTTCCGGTTTCTTTTCTGCGGATCACTCCGATTTTATGCTGGATCATCGGATGATCCATGATCATTGTCTTTGCCATTTTTATTCTCCTTCGTTCTCATTTAATAATTTTACCAGCTTTTTGATTGTCTGGCGCAATGTTTCAAAACAAAGTCCGTAAGACTGTAATGTCCCGCCATACGGATTCATGATCTCAAGTTCCTCCCCGACAAGTTCTGTCAGTACGCAGACATTTTCCTCTTTTGCATTCGCACAGATATCAAGTACTTTCTGGCACTGCGAACGCTCCATCGTAAGCACCAGCGTATCTTCATCCACGTCCTCATCGCTAAGCTGCGTGGATACATAACCCTCCGTGGAAACTCCGTTGCTTATCATAACCGCTTCCGCTTTCTGGTTGAGCGGTTCCTGAAATAAAACGACCAGTCCGCGCGCCAAAACCTCCACCGGATGCTTTAACGTATATTCTTTTAAGAGCGCTGCCGCCATTGGTGCCCGACAGGTTCCCGCTTCCGCCACAAATATAATGCGTCGGTATATCTTCATAAAAACCTCCTTTTACACATGGATGACCTGATGTCCCGCCGCCTTTAGCAGCCGGTTCATGATCGCCTGCCCGATCCTCGGTGTCTCAAAACTCTCCGAATAGATCTGTTCGACATCCATGTCATCAAACTCCCGAAGGATCCGGTACAGATGTCTCGCAATCGCATCTTCGTCATCCCGCGCTCCAATACTTAAAATTTCCCCTGTTTTATAGTATTTTTCCGTCTCATCTGTTGCGATGATGCCGACCTTTTTTCCCTGCGCTTCCATTTCCTGCGCAAGCGCGTTGATCTTTTCAACCACCGCGCCGGATTCCCCATCTACCAGTACAAGGTCGGCCTTTGGTGCATAATGTTTGTATTTCATTCCCGGCGCTTTCGGTTTCTTTGCAGAATCCGACGCAATGATGCCCGGGTCTACTTTCACCTCGCCGATCACCTCTTCGATCATCTCCGGCGTAATATAACCGGGACGCAGGATCATCGGCACATCCTCCGTGAGATCCACGATCGTAGACTCGATCCCGATCCCTACTTCGCCGCCGTCTAGGATCATTGGTATCTTTCCATCGAGATCCAGTGCCACATGCTCCGCGAGGGTCGGACTTGGCTTTCCGGATGTATTCGCGCTTGGTCCCGCGATATAGCCGCCGCCCGCCCGGATAAACGCAAGCGCTACCGGATGTGAAGGCATACGGATCGCAACCGTGTCCATGCCTCCCGTCGTCTCATACGGAACTTTTTCGTTTTTATTTAAAATCATCGTAAGCGGCCCCGGCCAGAACGCATCCGCAAGCTGCACCGCTTCCTTCGGCACTTCCGTGACGATCTTCTCCAGATCCGCGAAATCGGCGATATGCACGATCAGTGGATTGTCCGACGGACGCCCCTTTGCCGCATAGATCTTGCGCGAAGAGTCCGCGTCCAGTGCATCTCCCCCGAGTCCATATACCGTCTCCGTCGGAAATGCGACAAGCCCGCCTTCTTTTATAATGTCGCCCGCCCGTCTGATCCGATCCTCCTCGATATGCTCACTGTCGATTTTCACAATTTCTGTCTTCATGTATCTGCCTCGTTCTTCCGATCATTTTGCCTTAAATAAAGACAAACAAATTATTTTCTATTATAACACTTTCTAAAAATAAGACAACCTACTTGCTATGTTTTTGTAATTGTGTCATAATAGGCACGTTAGTGGTGTTATGTCTTTTTGGCATATCCAGTTTGGAGGATAAAACATGAAAACAACAAAAACTGCATTTGGTACTACTCCGGAAAACCAGACCGTATCTCTTTTCCGTCTGGAAAATGCTTCCGGCGCATATGTAGAGATCATGGATTACGGCTGCCTGCCGTATCATGAGCATTTGTGTACCAGATAAAAAAGGAAATCTGACAGACGTTGCACTTGGTCTTGAAGATCTTGATACTTATCTGAAAGACGACGCAAGCCTTGGCGCTATCGTTGGTCGTTTTGCCAACCGCATTGCGAACGGTCGTTTTTCCTTAAACGGAAAGGACTACCAGCTCGCCATCAACAATGGTCCGAATCATTTACATGGCGGTCCGACCGGTTATGGTCAGCGTGTCTGGGACGGCAGATTTTCCGATAACAAACTGATTTTTACCAGAACTTCACCAGCCGGCGAAGAAGGCTATCCCGGAACTTTAAATCTTACGATCACCTATGGCTGGTCGGAAGACAATGAGTTGTCTATTTCCTATGAAGCAACTACGGATGCCGATACCATCTTAAACCTGACCAACCATGCTTATTTCAATCTGAATGGTCATGGCAGCGGAACGGTACTCAATCACGAACTGCGCATTGACGCGGACAGCATTACCGAGCTCAATAAGGATCAGGTTCCTACCGGAAACTATATCCCGGTCGATGGAACACCTTTTGATTTCCGCGAATTAAAAGAGATCGGAAAAGATATCGAAGCCGAAAACGAACAGTTAAAGATCGGCGGAACTTACGACCACAACTTTGTATTAAACGGAACCGGTCTGCGCGAAGCAGCTGTTTTGCAGTCCAAAGAAAGCGGGATCCGCATGACCTGTTTTACCGATCAGCCGGGACTTCAGCTTTACAGCGCCTGCTATACCCTGCATCAGAAGGGCAAGGGTGGCATTGACTACGCGCCTTTCTCCAGCGTATGTTTAGAGACGCAGCATTTCCCGAACGGCATCAACATCGACCATTTCCCTTCGGTTGTTTTAAAAGCCGGAGAGACATTTAAGTCACAGACAATGTATCACTTTTCCGTGATGTAATCAAATAGAAAACACTGGAAAAAAGAAGCCTGGGATTACTTTTTCGTAATCCCGGGCTTTTTAAAAAAGACTTACTGCTGCAGGTTTTCAACTGCCTCCTGCACCTCCTGCGGTATTTTAAAATCAAAGCTCTGTTTTCCCATCGAAAATTCCGCATACTGGTTCTCATAAAGCTTCAACTCTGCTTTTTTATCCTGCGCTTTGTCATAATACATCCGGATCTGATACAAAAGAACCGAATCCTCGCCGACCTCACTGATCTTCCATTCATCGATATTTAATTTATCTGTAAAATCATCAATCTGCCTGGCATCCGTAATGTCTGCAAGCTGGTTTCCCTCTGCATCGTAGATCACTACCTCCTGACTTTTTTGCATATCGAAAATGCTTCCTGTCTCACGCTCTGCTTTTGCCGTTTTCTGGCTGCATCCCATACACACTGCACACATCATAAATATTATAAATCCTGTTATTTTCTTTTTCATACTAGGCTCCTCCTTCTTTTTCAACAAACTGCTGCTTTATCATTTCCTCATACAACGGATGTGATTCCAACAGTTCTTTATATGTCCCACTCCCACTTATCTTTCCCTTCTCCAGCCCTCTATTTTTCCAAGGCAACCCGTTACTCCCATGGCTACAGCAATGACTTCCCAACGATACAGCTTCGGCAACAGAAATACTGTCGCTGACAGCATCACCATATATATCCCGATACAACCAGCATGACTTTTTGCATGATAACCGCCCGATGTTTTTCTGATGGTTCCATAGACTACCATATAACACAAAAACGAAAACAGCTTATGAGTAAGCACACCTATGAGCAGCACCACAAAAAAGTTAAAAAAATTACTCAAAAGAAGTTCCATGTGTTCCCCTCCTTTATTTCTAATTTTAGGACTAACCTCTTTTCTTGCCTATGAATCTGTGAAATTCTACCAATTATTCGATAAATATGCATAAAGAACTTAGCTTGTATCAAAAAAGCAGATGCCCTTTCGGTACATCTGCTCTTATTTCCGTCATTATCTAGTCCTGTGTTTTCGTCATATCAAAATATTTTCCTTTCACTTCTTTCAGATATCTCCTCCCAATGGTGTAATCTAATCCATTTTTCAACCAGACTTTCCCCTTCTCTATCTTTATGATATAGCTGCAATTTACGATTAGGCCCTGATTAATCTGCCACAAGAACTCGTCCACCTTCTCCGCCAGACTTTTCATCGACTCATAAACGCAATAAATATGTTCTGTAGTATAAATCAAACTCTGATTTCGATTTTTTTCAATGTAAAGAATCTTATTCTGCTGAATTTTCTTCTTGATATTCTCGTCTGTGACCGTAAGCGAGGATAGCTTCATACGGCTCTGCTCTGCCGCTGCCTCTTTTAAAGACTTCACCAGCAGCCTTTTCAATTTTCTTTCATTTACCGGTTTTACAAGATATCCTGCCGCTTCCACCTCAAAGGCTTCTAATGCATACTCGGCATGCCCGGTCAAAAATGCAATGATAAGCTGCCTGTTACGCTTCTTTAACTCATACGCTGTCTGTATTCCATTTTTTCCAGCCATATCAATATCCAAAAATGCAATATCCAAACGTTTCTCTTCATCCAAATATCTGATTATTTCTTCTCCGTTTGTAAAAAGTGTAATCCGGACTTCTTTTTCAAACTCATTCATAAATTTTTGAAGATATGTACTAATAATTTTAAGTGATGCTTTATCATCATCACAAAGCCCAATATGAATCACATACTTCCCCCTTCCCTTTTCGGCAGATAAATCTCCACATGAAACTCCTCATTTTCCGTTCCATAATTTAATATGCCTCCCGCATTCCTCACAATATCGGAAACACTGCAAATCCCTATACCATGGCTCTCTGCATCCCCTTTTGTTGTCACCAGTCTGCCATTTTTTTGTACCGGATCAGTTTTATAGTTATTGATACAAGTAATCTTATGTCCCTGTTCTACTTTCTGGATTGTCAGCTCCACATATCCTTCCTCGCATTCTTCCGCTGCCCGAACTGCATTATCCAGAATATTTCCAAACAGGGAACATATTTCCATATCCCCCAGCCCAATTTTACTGTCCCAAACATTTGCCGTAAAATCCACCTTTTTTTCATGGGCAATTGCATTTTTATTGTTGAGAACCATGGAAAGAACATCATTTTCCGTAATAATGTATTCATTGATATATTCCATAGAACCAGAAAGCTCCGCTACATACTCCTTTAATCTTTCGTACCGCTTTGCATTAACCAATCCCTGTATGACATTCAAATGATTGTTCATGTCATGCCGAAGGCTGCGCACACTCTTTACAATCATTCCCATATCCGCATTCTGTTCCAGACGCATTTCCATGTTCTGCATCTTCAAACGATCCTCCAGCAACAGTTTGGAAGATATTTTCATCTGTCTCAGCACACAGGCACTAAAACCTGTAATCAGGACAAGATTCAGCACACAAAAACTAATCCCCATTTTCTCTGTAAATTCGATCTTTTTACTCATAAAGGTAACGTAAAGCAATGCAATCATAATAACGTCAAACGCTACCATACTAATCAGAATGCTCCCATATTGTCTGGTCAGTTCCAAATTCGGATGCAATTTATTTTTGATTAAAAAAAGCAAAAACAATACCGTAACTTTTCCTATAAAACTGTACACTACACCGTGATACGTAACATTTGTAAAATCCCCTATAGAAATTCCGGGAAATAAAGCCATGAGACCTAAAATAATGAGTAAATCAGAAATTCCAGTTCCAATTAAATAAACTGCAATACTCAATATCTTATGCAGAATTGTTCCTTCAAACAGCTGAACCGTCAAAAACGCCATGACCATTCCTCCAGCCACCCAAAGTAATAATTTGAAAGTTTCGTTTTCCATATTTTTTGCAGCAATACTTTTTAAAAATAAGAGAAACGCAAACAATAACCACCCGCCCAAATAAACTTTGAAATGATACTTTTCTCTTAAAAATATCTTTGAAACTAAAAGCCAGATATATGCATCTATCGCACTGGTCAACAGTAAGAGAATATAATTTTCCATTTTTCTCCCCCAAATCTTCAAATTAAAAATCTTCAACCCAATACTCTCTATTTTGATTATAGCGAAATCAAGGTTATTTGCAAGACAACCCCTGTCTTTCACTATTTCTACCAGTCCTTTTCGACATATTTCGCACTGCAGCATAACAAGAATTTTCTATAAACAGAGCGGGATGCGCTTCGTGCATCCCGCTCTGTTTCCTTTTTCCTTCTTTTCTATCTTTTCACAGTCTCTGTGCTTCCTGTCTCCTCCGTGCCGCTCACCGCTTCCGTGCCTTCTTCCCCTCCATTTAAATAGGTAAGAATCCCGTCTTTTATCGCTTCTGCCACTTTATCCTGATACTCCTCGGTAATTAAAAGATTTGCTTCCTCTGTATTACTTAGGAAGCCACACTCCACGATCACCGTCGGCGTTGGTGTCTTTTTGAGCAGATAATAGCTCTCGTTCGCCTTTGCCATCCGGTCATTATCCGGATCGAGATTTACACGCAGGCTCTCCTGCAGCGTTTCTGCCAGTTCTTTTCCCTCCGCAGACTGTCCGAAATAAAAGACCTGCGCTCCTTTTACATACTCCTCCGTATAGCTGTTCTGATGGACACTCACCGTAAACACCGGCATCGCATCTGTAATGATGTCGCAGCGTTTTCGCATGTCCTCCACTTTTTTATTGGATGTCCCCGCAGAATACAGACCATTTTTGTCTTTTCTGGTCAGTACGATCCTGATGTCCTCTTTTTCCAGCAGTTTCTTTAACTTTAACGCGATCGAAAGATTGATGTCTTTTTCTTTTGCGTCATTGATCCCGATCTTTCCCGGATCATCTCCGCCATGTCCGGCATCGATCGCGATGCAGATCTCTTTTTCCTCCGCTTTGCCGTTATTGACCAGAACACTTCCCTTCCTTGCGAGAAAAAAAGCGGATGTAAGCAGGATGACTGCCATAACAAGTTCAATCTTCTTTTTCATAAAAAATCCAGAATGTTTACTTATTCTAAACTATTCATACAATGGATATTTTATGAGATTTACTTTTCCGGTGTAAGATCATACATCTCATGCAGGATCGCTTTTCCGGATGCTGTACGAAATACGCGCTCTCCTGCGTTTTTTGCCGCCTCCTTCCCGGCTCCGTCCTCATAGAGATTGACTAAAAAATCCGCTTCCACGAGGATCTGGTAATCCGCGCCGTCTATTCCGGTATAGGTATGGTGATGTCCGACCAGATAGCAGATACGCGCAATATCCTCCGGATCGACACCCAGGCGTTCCAGCAGCTTTTTCGCCTCTGCCGGTCCTTCCTGCTCCTGCAATTTTCCGTTGTTGTATCCATACTTTTCTTCGGAAATCTTGATCCCGATATCGTGCACCAGCGCCGCAAGCTCAAGCACATACTGCTCCCGCCCGCCAAGGCCTTCCATCTTTCCGATCAGAGACGCATAGCTGTATACCTTTGTAAAATGCTGTATCCGCTTTGCATCGCCTCTGTAATACCGGATCATTTCCATCATCAGCTTTTCCTGCATATTCATTTATCTATTCATCCTTCCCTTAAAATAAAGTGTGCGCTTACCGCACACTTTCGCGCGCGAGCGGTATGTTCAACATAAACTTCATCTCCGCGAGCTGCGCATCCCCGCGGAGCGTTTTTGAATCATAGGAAGGAATTTCCTATGATTTAAAAAACGACAGAGACATCCCTCAGGCGTCCCTGCCATTTCTTTAGTTTACATATTTAATAATCGTATCCCATACGCCCGGATTTTCCAGACCAAGTTTCCAGAAGGATGCTCCGGCAAGTCCGTTCTCCTTCATGACCTGAAGTTTTAATTCCAGTGAGGACGCATCCTCGATCCATACTTTATAGGTAACGCCTGCATTTACATACTCCGCGTAGTTCTGACCATCCGCATCCGACCAGCTTGCAACCGCTCCGTTCGTCGTGAGAAGTTTTTGCACATCATCCATACCAAGCGCCTGGCTGGTGGTATCGTAGGAAACATAATCATCCGAAGCAGCCTCCACGCTGTCTCCCGCCGTATCCTTCGGTGTGAGCGCCCACACTCGGGTATAAAACGGCATGCCGAGCACGATCTGCTCCGCCGGAACTCCCTCGGCGATCGTATCAGCGACACCATTTTTCACGAAGCCGATCGATGCAACCGATCCTGCATCAGAGCCCGCGTAATGTTCATCATATCCCATGATCACGACATAATCCGCAAATCTTGCCTGTTCCGCGCGGTTATAAAAACTGCTGCTCGCGGTCGGTACATAGTTGTCCACCGAAAGAACCAGTCCGTTATTCGCGCATTTCAAAGAAAGTTCGCGGATAAACTGGATATATCCGTCTCCTACCGCGCCTTCCAACGCCTCGAAATCCACATTCACGCCGTCAAGGTCATACTGGATCGCCAGCGCAATGATCTGGTTGACCAGATTCTGTCGCTTGGAAGTATGTGTCAGCACCTCTGTGGAGCTGGCATCCGGATTTTCCAGATTACTGATCAGTCCCCATACTTCCACTCCGCTCTGGTGGCAGTAGTTTACATAATCAAGACTTGCCAGCGATGCCACATCTCCGTTGCTGTCATTCAGATAAAACCAGGTCGGAGAGATCACATTCATTCCCTTGGTCGCGGAAAGCACACTTGCGATCTTTCCGTTCGCATCCATATTGGTCACCTGATGCCAGCCCATGTTGATCGCTGCGTCCTTTTTGATATGTGTAAATTCCTCGGTATATCCATTGGTTACGGAAGCCGCTGTTACCGTCTCGGTATCTCCGACAAATTTTGTCTTTACATATCCGACAACGCCATCCTCCGAAGCGACCTTGCTCCAGGTATCTCCCGTTTCGATCACCGCAAGGTTTTCACCTTTTTTGACCTGTTTTAAGATCGGGCTTTTGATCCCGCCCTTTTCACGAATCTCCGTGTCCTTTTTTGCCGCTGTCACTTCTTTGTCACCGGCAGCTGTTGTGATGACCACCCGGTTCGGGGATTCAAAATAAGTATATGCCATGTTGGTATACTGCTGCACAAAGTCGATCGCCACATAGAGCGTATCGCCATCCACACGCGCGATCGTATAGTCCGTCGCGTTCTCCGCCTTTGTCACAAAATACCGGTTTTCTCCTGCATTCACGGTCACCAGGTCTGTCGGTGTCGTATAAAGCAGTACATTTTCATTTGCGTCCCAGTAAAAACGCTCATTTAACGCGTCATGAACCGTGTTGTAATCCAGATACGCCTTTCCGTCCACACAGATGCCCTTCGCGTCAAGCACTGTGTTATCTTTTATCACCGCCATCTGTTCCTCGCTGGTAAGCGCGTAATAGTCATTCAGATCTTCGACCTCTTTGGTCGGCATATATTTTTTTAAGATGCTGCTGCACACCATAAACAGTACGATCACTGCGATCAGCAAAACCACAGCAAGCACCGGAGCAATTTTCTTATTCTTCAAACATCCTTCCTCCTTGCGTATTCCTTCTAAACGTTCCTATTATAGCATACCCCAAATAAGAAGCAAAGATTTTCCTGTTTCCAATTTCGTACAAATGGAAAATTTAAGAATTCCTTTATATTTGGTGATAAAACGAAACACCTGCGCCGGCTCTTTTGGCAGACGCAGGTATTCCTGTCGGCTTTATCCGAATCAGACATTGAGGATACTCCTTCGGATCTACTTGCTCTTTACTTTATCAAACCGTAATTCTTTTAACACCCCCTTCTCAAACACATAGTCACGCATATAGACCTCATCTTCATTGACGGTCATACGCTCCGCCGCCGTGGCGGAATCACAGGGATCTCCTTCAAAAAATATCATGATTCCCCTGTTTTCTATGGACTGCAGCTCCATAAACAGGTTTTCCCTTTCATTATAATCTGCCATTTCTTTTCTCCATTCCCGACCAAAAGTTTTCGTGATACCGGGCTATATGCCCTTTGTAAATTCCTTCAGGAATAAAAAATCTTCTCGTCCAAGCTCATAGGGATCCTGTAAAAACGGGATTGCCCGGAGCGGCACTCCGTATCTTTTCTTAAACTCTTTTTTATCTTCTTTTTTCCCAAATAGCGCACAGAATTCCCAATCCGTGTAACCTGCTTCGTTTTTTACAAACTGCATCAAATCATCATACGCCTGCCGCTTCCAGAGGCAGAACGAGCCGACCACGATCTTTTTGGTACAGCGCAGAAATTCCGCGTAATTGCAGGACCTGTCGCTTCCGAGGTCCAGGATCATATAATCATAATCCCTGCTCATAAGCGCCGGTATCTGCTTTTTGTCCACGTCTGCGAAATACGTCACGCCAAACAGCCTCTTGTCTGCCGTCACCGGTACACGGGCCAACTGCCCGGTTCCGCTCACATCCAACAGCTGCACATTACTTCCCGACTCCAGTGAAATGAAATTGGCAAGCGCGACACAAAACTGTGTCACACCCACACCTCTCTCACTTCCGAGTACTCCGACCGTCCTTTTCGCCGGTTCTCTCCCCGCAAAGGCTCCCACCGGTTCACCACCTTTCTTTCTGCAGTAATTTACGGAAAAAGGAAATCTTTGCCGCGTCCACACAAAACGCGTCCGCATCCAGTGGAAAACAGTACACACGCCTGCCTGCTCTTTTCGCATATTCTCTGGCTGTCTTCTCATCTCCGTAATTGCACACGAGCACAAGCCCCTCGCAATAACGGTAGCGCTCGATCGCGCTCCATGCTTCTTCTTTTTCCCAGTCTCTTGCGCCAAGCAGCAGAATGATAACGTCCGCATACGCGATCTGCGCGGTATCTTCCACCTGACATCCATAGTCTGCGATCTCAAAATCAAATGCAGACTCTATATGCCTTTCATCTGTCAGTCCGGTGGCTCCGCAGAAATGACCGCTGTACAAAAAGCCGTCTTTTTCCACAATCCTGCGTCTCATTTTTCTGATTTTCCACAATGCCCCGCTGTCATTTGCCTCCCGGTAAAAGCTGCGCAGCCCTTCCTCATTGAAAAAGCTGTTTAGAGCAATGGAAAAGTGCGTGGTTCCGCTTCGGATCCCACTTCCGCATACTGCTATTTTTTTTAAGAGATGTTCTTCCGTCCGTAATTTTCTTTTGAAGATCTTTTGCCGCTCGAGCAAAACCAGCTCCTGCTTCATTGCTTCCGCAGTCGCATAGCGTTTTTTCATATCCGTCTGTGTTGCCCTTTGAATAATCCTGCCCAGTCCTCTCGATATCGGAAGACTGGCGTATTCTGACAGAAACGAGAGGATCCGTCCTGCTCCGAAAATATCGGTCCAGACACCGGGCTGGTCAGACGTCCACTGCTCCGGCGCGGAAAACTCTTTGGTTCCATACGATGGATACGCGCTCCGATTCCCATCCAGATAGGCAGCGATCCCGAAATCCACCAGTCTCACCTGTCCCGCGCACAGAAAAATATGCTCCGGTTTCATGTCCAGATAAAGCAGTGGCGACGGTTTCTGCCCATGCAGATAGATCAGGATATCGCACAACTGAATGCCGATCTGTATGATCTTTTTCTCGGAAATTTTGGATTGATGAAGCGCAAAGGCTTCCAGTGATTCACCCGCGATGTATTCCTCAATGACATAAATGTTTTTCTCATCTTCTTCGAGATCAAATACAATGGGAATCCCTGGGTGTTTCAGATTTTTCAGAAGCAAAGCTTCTGACAGAACCGGGGTTGCATCCGCTTCCTTCCGCGGAATCTGCTTGATCGCACGCAAAGCCCCGAGCTTTTGATGTTCTGCAAGATACACGCTGCCAAACCCACCGATGCCGATGCATTCCAGAATGCGGTACTTGCCGAACCAGATAGTATTTTGAATGATTTTCCCTCCCTTTCGGGAACCGGAAAAACATCTCTGATCCTTTTATACCATATTGTCACTGCTATTTCAAGAATTTTCAGATTTCTTTATAATATTTATAATTTTTATTTCAAATTCTTTTCGTACAAGCGAAACAAACCTTTTCTGTACTCAA
>ERZ779895.939-NODE-939-length-35821-cov-3.564251_pt1 | contig 35821 bp, 27 predicted proteins | sample MGYA00511093_ERZ779895 | MGnify/ENA primary metagenome ERZ779895 (study PRJEB29588, sample SAMEA2142970) | human gut metagenome | biome: human gut; feature: human-associated habitat; material: faeces | place: Denmark | collected 2008/2010 ... | reverse complement strand
ACCACTGTATTGTACGGAATTTTCAGTTCAGAAAATTCCTACCCATGAAAAGTAACTATGAAGGTTCCTGTACATAATCAGGCACATTTGCACCTCGCGCAGACAGCAACATTATTTCTCATACGTTCCCTTTTTAAGGATTTTTCCGTCTCTCATCATAGGCACGCCCATAGCGATCACCGTATCAAGAGAGAGATCTTCATTCATGATCAGGATATCGGCATCACTTTCTTCCTTCACAGCACCCTTTTTCGGATATAATTCCAGAGCCATCGCCGGATTCTTAGTTCCGAGAGCCAGAAGTTCCTCAAAATCCATATTTTCTTCTTTTGCCATGTAGACGATCTGACGATAGATCGTATCCACATCGGAAACACCGATCTCCACAAGTTTTCCTTCTGCGTCATAGTTAGACCAGCTTCCCTGTCCATCGGAGCTCATGGTCACCTTCTCCATTGGAACGCCTTCTTCTTTCGCTTTCTTGACAGCGTCTGCAACAGAGTGGAACTTGCTTTCAGATTCCCCACAGGTGAGGTCGATCGTTCCGCCCATCTTCGCGAACTTAAACGCATCCTCTAAGAGGTTCGCGTTGCGTCCCACGTGAGTCGGCTGAAATGTTTTCGGCGGAATCGAGGTACGCTCTAATGCCTCAAATACCGGTTTTAATGCTCTCTTATCTCCGCCCATGTGAAGGCAGATAAATCCAGGTTTTCCACTCAGCATTCCTGCGGTGCGGACATCACTGGCCAGACGGATCAATTCCTCTGTCGTAATATTCGGCGCACGGTGATCAGAGATCGCAAGCTTCACTCCAAGGATCTCATCGATAAACATAATGTCCTTGCTGACACTTCCGGTCACGGTCGTACTCGGATAACCATAGGCTCCGCAGATCGCATAAGCGGAAATTCCCTCTTCTTTTAACGCTTTTACCTTTGCTAAAAGATTCTCCACGCTTCTGCTGATTCCGTCAGTTCCCAAAAGTCCAAGTACAGTTGTAACACCACCCTTGATCAGGCTGGACAGCTGGACCTGCGGTGCCTGAGTGTGGAAGCTTCCTTCTCCGCCGCCTCCGGTCACATGGACATGACGGTCGATAATACCCGGAGTCACGATCTTTCCGGTTCCGTCGATTACTTCACATCCCTCATACTCCGGCAGATGATCCGCAATTCTTTCGATTCTTCCTCCGGCAATCAGGATATCCTTCACTCCGAGATATTCCGGTGCGTAAACTTTTGCGTTTTTTACTAACAGCATGGGCTTATTCCTCCTGTTTAATCCCTGTTTTACATAACTGCCCGACAGCGGGAAATTCAGTTCAGACAAACCAGCGTACGGCTGAACTGTAATAGAAATTACTGTCGGGCAATTATGATTTTCTTATTATTTTAGTATAACATACCGCCGGAAGTATTCCAAGTGATGATTCAAAACTTTCATTTCTTTACTCGTTACCGTACACGGGCACTCCATGCCCGCGCACTGTAACAGGATTTTGCCGATGCTTCGCATTCCGAATCGGCAAAATCCGCGGTCATAACGGTATCATACGGAATTTTCAGTTCAGAAAATTCCTACCCATGAAAAGTAACCTTTACTCGTCTGAACCGGTATCTCCGTTCTCAAGATACCTCTTGACATACTGCCCCGTATAGGACTCCGGAACCTTCACGATCTCCTCCGGCGTTCCTTTCGCGATCACGGTACCGCCGCGATCTCCGCCTTCCGGTCCCATGTCGATAATATAATCTGCGGTCTTGATCACATCCAGATTGTGCTCGATCACAACCACCGTATTTCCACCTTCGGAAAGCTTTCTTAAGATTTCCACCAGCTTATGGACATCCGCGAAGTGGAGTCCTGTCGTCGGCTCATCAAGGATATAGATTGTTTTTCCGGTTCCGCGTCTGGAAAGCTCTGTGGCGAGCTTGATCCGCTGCGCCTCTCCGCCGGAAAGCTCCGTTGAGGGCTGTCCAAGACGGATATAGGAAAGTCCCACATCGTTCAATGTCGCGATCTTTCTCGCGATAGACGGCACATTCTCAAAGAACTTTAACGCCTCCTCCACAGTCATATTCAGCACATCGTAAATGCTCTTTCCCTTATACTTCACTTCCAGAGTCTCTCGGTTATACCGCTTTCCGCCGCAGACCTCACAGGGCACATAGACGTCCGGCAGGAAATGCATTTCGATCTTGATGATTCCGTCACCGCTGCAAGCCTCGCATCGGCCGCCCTTTACATTGAAGCTGAACCGTCCCTTTGAGTATCCCTTCGCCTTCGCGTCGGTAGTCGCCGCGAATAGATCACGGATCAGGTCAAACACACCGGTGTAGGTTGCCGGATTCGATCGCGGAGTTCTTCCGATCGGAGACTGATCGATGGCGATGATCTTGTCCAGCTGTTCCACGCCGTCGATTCCATCGTGGTCTCCGGGAATCGTCCGGGCGCGGTTCAGCTTTTTCGCCAGTGCCTTATAGAGGATCTCGTTGATCAGGGAGCTCTTTCCCGATCCCGACACACCGGTCACGCAGGTCATAATTCCAAGCGGCACATCCACATCGATATTTTTCAGGTTATTCTCCCTCGCGCCACGGATTTTGATCCAGCCCGTGGGGCTTCTTCTCTCCTTCGGCACCGGAATTTTGATCCGGCCGCTCAAATACGCACCGGTGATCGATTCCTTACACTTCATAATCTGAGCTGCCGTTCCCACAGCGACCACATTTCCGCCGTGTTCCCCGGCCCCCGGACCGATATCCACGATACAGTCCGCCGCCCGCATCGTATCCTCATCGTGTTCCACGACGATCACACTGTTTCCGAGATCCCGAAGATGTTCCAGCGTTTTCAACAGCTTATCGTTATCTCTCTGGTGCAGTCCGATACTCGGCTCATCAAGGATATAGGCAACCCCCACAAGTCCGGAGCCGATCTGGGTCGCAAGACGGATCCGCTGTGCCTCGCCGCCGGAAAGGGTACCCGTCGCCCGGGATAAGGACAGATAATCCAGTCCCACGTCGATCAGGAAGCTGATCCTCGCCCGGATTTCCTTTAAAATCTGTTCACCGATCATCTTCTGCATCTCAGATAGCTTCAGATCATCGATAAACTCCCTGAATTTTACGATGGACATATTCGTAGCCTCGTAAATATTCAGCCCACCTACCGTCACTGCCAGAGAAGACTGCTTTAAGCGCTGTCCATGACAGGTGGTACACGGTGTGATCCGCATAAAACTCTCGTACTCTGCCTTGCTGGCCTGGGAGAACGTCTCCCGGTAACGGCGGTTTACGTTCTCGATCAGGCCCTCAAAGGCCACGTCGTAAACGCCGGTTCCGCGCTGTCCTGTATAGTGGACCTTTACTTCCTTTCCACCGGTTCCGTAGATCAGGATATCATGGATCTCCTTCGGATAATCTTTAAACGGAGTATCAAGATCAAAGTGATACTCTGCCGCCAGGGCATCCAGAATCGCCCTCGAAAAGCTTCCCGGCTTCGCGCAGGACTGCCAGCCAAGGACAACGATCGCTCCCTCGTTAATACTCAGGGACTTATCAGGGATCATCAGATCCTCATCAAATTCCATCTTATATCCCAGACCGAAACAGTCCGGGCAGGCGCCGAACGGGTTATTGAAGGAGAAGCTTCGCGGCTCCACCTCCTCGATGCTGATCCCACAGTCCGGGCAGGAAAAGCTCTGGCTGAAGTTGATCGGCTCACCGCCAGCTACATCCACGATCATCAGACCATCGGACAGCTTCATCACAGTCTCGATGGAGTCCGTCAGACGTTTCTCGATCCCTGGCTTCACAACGAGACGGTCCACAACGATCTCGATATTGTGCTTGATGTTCTTCTCCAGCGTGATCTCTTCTGACAGCTCATGTAGATTTCCGTCGATCATCACACGGACATAACCGCTGCGTTTCGCCTGTTCCAGAACCTTCTCATGACGTCCTTTTCTTCCACGGACCATTGGCGCTAAAAGCTGGATCTTCGTCCGCTCCGGCAGTGTCATGATCTGGTCCACCATCTGGTCCACGGTCTGTTTCCGGATCTCCCTGCCGCACTTCGGGCAGTGGGGGACACCGATCCTCGCGTACAGAAGACGCATATAGTCATATATCTCCGTCACAGTTCCCACAGTGGAACGCGGGTTGCGGTTCGTGGATTTCTGGTCGATGGAGATTGCCGGGGAAAGTCCCTCGATGCTCTCAACATCCGGCTTTTCCATCTGGCCTAAGAACTGACGCGCATAGGAGGACAGAGACTCCATATAGCGTCTCTGTCCCTCCGCATAGATCGTATCAAATGCCAGGGAGGATTTTCCCGATCCGGAAAGTCCGGTCAGGACCACCAGCTCATTTCTTGGGATATCCAGGGAAATATTTTTTAAGTTGTGCTCGTTGGCACCTCGTATTTTTATATATTGCTTCGGCATTGTGTCTCTCCTCTTTGCCATGTCTGCTTTTGCTTTATCATTCTCACGGAATTTCCTGAGTATACGTTTCGTCAGAAAATCCGGATATTCTCGTATGTTACGGACTTATTTCCTGTTACGCCCAGTATATCACATTTCGTTTTTATATGCAAACGTTTGTTCGTTTTTATATGAAGGTAAAATCATTCACCTTTCACAAAATACGCACAACAGCAAGAGACCCCGACAGCAAACTGCCGGGATCTCTCTTTATGGGGTTCTATGAAATTTTACATCATAAGCTCATTAAGCTTTTTGTATTCATTCCTACCAGGAAACTTCCACATGATATCCGCCGTTCTGATCCTTCGTGATCTTATATTTCACGCCATCCGCGTCTGTCACGGTTCCGCTGGTCTTTACCTTACCGGATTCATTGACTACATATGTCTTTCCGTCAACGGTGACTTTCTCGTACTTCATTCCTTCTTCCGCACTCACAAGGCGTCCGTTCTCGTAGAGACTTCCGTCCTTCACACCCGTGAATCCGTCGCCTCTCTTTCCGATACTGCCTGAAGTCGTAAAGTAGAATACTTCGTTGTCATGGTTATCGTCATTGACCACAATCCGTCCGGTCTTCATCTTTCCGTCGCTGTCAAAGTAGAACTTTCTGCCATCACTCAGCTCCACAAGACCTGTCTTCATGCGACCCTTCTTATCGAAGCAGTAGGTCTCTCCCTTGATCTTCGCTATTCCGTATCCGCAGGCCTCCGTTGTTTTATAGGATGTGGAATATGCGCGGCCATCTTTAAAGTAGTACCAGTTTTCCTCAGCGTCATCCGGGGATGCCATATATCTCCAGCCGTTCATCTGCTGTCCGCCGCTGCGGAAGTAGCGAAGGGCATTGACATCGCTGTTGGAGAGGTCGTCACGTCCTGTAGATGTGTAATCAGACTCATTTACCCAGCCAGTCAGCATTCTTCCGCTGTGGTCAAAGATATAGGTCTCACCGGAGATCTTCAGTTCACCATCATAGATCAGCTTTCCACTGGAATTAAAGTAGTACCAGTACTCACCCCAGTCATCCTCTCTGTCCGCCAGTTTTCTCCAGCCCGTCGTCATAGCTCCGGAATCTTCTAAATGATAGATCTTACCATCGATCTCCACCCAGCCGATATCCAAAACGGAATCCGTAAAGTGGTACCACACGTCATTGATCTGTTTCCAGCCGTTTGTGTACGCCTTTCCGTTTGCTCCGAAATATCTCCATCCGCTTTCGTTCCAGCGGCTGTTGTTGATGTACTTCCATGTGTTTGTGATCATGACACCATTCTCATTTACATAATAGGTATCATCGATCAGGCTGTTTGTCTGCATCACTCCATTATAATCCATATAATACCATGCATCTTTGGAGCATACCCAGTCATTCCGAACGAGGCGTCCGTTGTTGTCATTGTAGTAATACCATTTTCCATTCTGCTGCGACCAGTCCGCAAAGGAGGTCATCGCCATTCCTGCGGTTAAAATCATCGCTGCAACTGCTGCCCCTGCAAAATATCTCTTCTTCATAGAAACCCTCCTCTTCTAAATATTTCCGTTTCCGGAATATACTTTTTCACTTTCCCACCGGTTTCCTTTTCATCGTTCCCACGGTGGCTATTTGTTTTCGATATCTCCGTTAGATATCTTTCGTTTTTTGTTTGTACTTGTATTATACAGAAAACTTCCTAAAAACTCTTCTCTTTTTCCTTACATTTCATTAAAAATATGACGCAAAAATGCGGCAAAAACAGGATTGCATTCCCATTTCTGCCGCATTTAAAATTTTCTTATGATTTGCCGCCGGACACTGCAGTTTCTCCCTATGTCTTACCGCAGCACTGAACGTATATCCGACATTTTTATTTTACTCTGCATCTCCAAACAGACGGTTAACTGCACTGAAGATACCTCTTAAGGATGCTCTCGTGATGTTGGAGCTGATGCCGACACCGTATGTCACCTTGCCGGTCTTCTGATCCATCAGGTGGATATAGGAAGCCGCCTGCGCCCCGGAACCGGATGTCAGCGCATGCTCGCTGTAATCGAGAACCTTGATTGAGATACCAAGCTCCTCCTCCAGTCCGCGTTTCACAGCATCGATCGGGCCGTTTCCGACACCTTCAAACTGTTTTGTCTCGCCGTGGTCAGAGTAGGTAACAACAGCAACGGTTGTGAACTGGTCTCCGGACTCGAAATCTGTGATCTTGCACTTGCGGAAGTGGTACGGTTCCTTGCGGTCGAGGTACTCTTTGCGGAACTCTTCCATGATCTGATCCGGCGCAACCTCACCCTGCTTCTCTGCGATCTTCTGGATCACATCCGCGAACTCCTTGTGCATGCCGCGCGGAAGTTTGAATCCAAAGAAGCTGTCCATAACGAAAGCTACGCCGCCCTTTCCGGACTGGCTGTTGATACGGACCACCGGCTCGTACTCTCTTCCGATATCGGATGGGTCGATCGGCAGATACGGAACCTGCCAGATCTCGCTCTTTCTTTCCATAAGCGCATGCATTCCCTTGTTGATAGCATCCTGATGGGAACCGGAGAATGCAGTAAATACCAGCTTTCCTGCGTACGGATGACGCGGATCGATATGCATCTTTGTGCAGCGCTCGTAAACTTCTGCGATCTTCTTGATGTCGCCGATCTCAAGCTCCGGATCGATTCCCTGGGAGAACATATTGTAGGCAATGGTCAGGATATCCACGTTGCCGGTACGCTCACCGTTTCCGAACAGGGTTCCTTCAACGCGGTCAGCGCCTGCAAGCATTGCAAGTTCTGCAGCAGCGACACCTGTTCCGCGGTCATTATGCGGATGGACACTTAAAACAATGCTCTCGCGGTTCTCCAGATGTTTGCTCATCCACTCGATCTGATCTGCGAATACATTCGGTGTCGTCATCTCGACAGTGGACGGAAGGTTGATGATCATCTTATTGTCCGGTGTCGGTCCCCATGCTCTCTGGACCGCGTTGCAGATATCAAGCGCATAGTCCATCTCTGTTCCGGTAAAGCTCTCCGGGGAATACTCCAGGATCACTTTTCCGTCATAATCTTTCATGTACTTCTTTACCATATCGACACCGTCGATTGCGATCTGCTTGATCTCCTCACGGTCCATATGGAATACAACATCACGCTGTAAGGTGGATGTAGAGTTGTAAATATGCACAACTGCCTTCGGGATTCCCTGAATGGACTCGAAGGTTCTCTTTAACAGATGATCACGGCACTGGGTCAGAACCTGGACCGTCACATCGTCCGGGATCAGCCTGCGTTCAACAAGCTGTCTTAAAAAGTCAAATTCGATCTGGGAAGCGGCCGGGAAACCGATCTCGATCTCCTTGAAGCCCATCTGCACCAGCATATTGAACATTTCGATCTTCTCTTCAACGACCATCGGCTCTACAAGTGCCTGATTGCCGTCGCGCAGATCCACACTGCACCAGATCGGTGCTTTCTCGATCTCTTTATTCGGCCACTCCCGCTCCGGGTAATTCATGACCGGTACTCTCTGATATCTCTTATAGTTCATCATAGTTTCTTTCCTCCGCTTTTCTGATAAAAGTCATTTTCATTCCTGCATTTCATGAATTTTTGTAATCATGCAGTCTTTCCAGGCACTGCAGTTTCCCTCCAGCTTCATAGTCGCAGGCCACGGAGTCGGTAAACCACGCTGTACTTCTCAATTATAAACAATGTTACGCTTTTAGGTCTAACCCCATTTTCATCAGTCCTTTTTTGTGAAATTCTGGCGGCGGCCGCGTTTTTCGACCGCCTCCTTTTCATTTCTTCATTATATCACTGCGAAAAAGGAATCGCAAGAATCTATACCATAACATTTAGATATGGGAGATATGCAGTGTTACAGTACCCGGGCACTCCATGCCCGCGCACTGTAACAGGATTTTGCCGATGCTTCGCATTCCGAATCGGCAAAATCCGCGGTCATAACGGTATCATACGGAATTTTCAGTTCAGAAAATTCCTACCCATGAAAAGTAACTACGAAGTCACTGTACACCTCTCAAGCCTTTCTGAGACTATAACCATATATATAATGAGGCAGCGAATTTTCTTCACTGCCTCATCGTTCATATTTTATATTTCAAGCGATCAGCTTTCTGTCACATGACCTTTTTTCTTCAATACATCGATCACCTGATCCACATACTTCTCGCAGATCTCCGGTGTCTCCGCTTCCACCATAACGCGGATCAGCGGCTCTGTTCCGCTCTGACGGAGGAGAAGTCTTCCGTCATTTCCAAGTGCCTCATCAACAGCCTTTCCTGCTGCCTGCACATCTGGGTCGTTTAACGCCGCCGCTTTGTCTGCTACACGGACATTCTTTAAAAGCTGCGGAAGGATCGTAACCTCAGAAGCAAGCTTTCCAAGTGTCTCCTTCTTCTCCAGCATGACTTCCATGATCTTTAAGGAAGTTAAGATACCGTCACCGGTCGTCGCATACTTGCTGAAAATGATGTGTCCGGACTGCTCACCGCCGAGACAGTTTCCGGTCTTTGACATGTTCTCATACACATACTTGTCACCGACCGCTGTCTTCTCATAGCCGATACCCTCGCGGTCCAGCGCTTTGTAGAGACCGAGGTTTGACATGACCGTCGTGACAATCTTGTTGTTGCGTAAAAGTCCCTGTTCCTTCATGTACTTTCCACAGATGTAGAGGATCAAGTCGCCGTCCACGACATTTCCATTCTCATCCACCGCCAAGCAGCGGTCTGCGTCACCATCGTATGCAAATCCGACATCCAGGCCTTTTTCCTTCACGAATTTCTGAAGATTTCCGATATGCGTGGATCCACAGTCGCGGTTGATGTTGAGGCCGTCCGGCTGGTCGTTGATCACATAAGTGTCTGCACCGAGAGCGTCAAATACGCTCTTCGCAACGGAGGAAGCGCTTCCGTTGGAGCAGTCGAGACCGACCTTTTTGCCCTTAAAAGATCTTGTCGCGATGGAAATCAGGTAGCCGATATAACGATTTCTTCCTGCCGCGAAATCCTGGGTTCTTCCGATATTTTCTCTCTTTGCAAGCGGGATCTCTTCCATCTCTCCGTCTAAGTACTTCTCGATCTCTGTGATCACGCTCTCCTCGAGCTTCTCGCCGTTGCCGTTCATGACCTTGATGCCGTTGTCATAGTACGGGTTATGGCTGGCAGAGATCATGATCCCGCAGTCGAAATCTTCCGTGCGGATCACATGGGACACGCTCGGAGTTGTCGTCACATGTAAGAGATAAGTGTCCGCTCCGGACGCTGTGAGTCCCGCTGCCAGGGAATACTCAAACATATAGCTGGAACGTCTTGTATCTTTTCCGATCACGACTCTGCAGCGGTCTCCCTTTGCCTGTTTTCCGTAATACCATCCAAGAAATCTTCCGACTTTATATGCATGCTCCACGGTCAGATTTACGTTCGCCTCTCCGCGGAAGCCGTCGGTGCCAAAATATTTTCCCATTCCTCAATCCTCCATGACCCGCGAACCTTATAGAGAACCGGATATTGCCGTTGTCCGATATCCCGGTTCTCTATAAGGTCCGCAGTTTTCTATCTATATACAGATTATTCTACTGAGAGCAAAAAGTCTTTTGCTTTTCTGATGTTTTATTTCTCATATAAGCAGGCTGCCGAAAATATATCATCGCCGGCAGCCATATGCCTTTTATAGGCAACAACCTGTTACAGTGCGTGGGCATGGAGTGCCGTGTACTGTAACAAAACGGCAGTTCCTACCAGGTAATTTCCTTCAGATATCTTGCAACGGCATCCTTCCACTCCGGAAGACGCTCAAAGCCGTTCTCTGTGAGTTTTTCCTTGCTCATACGGCTGTTCATCGGGCGTTTTGCCTTTGCAGCCGGGTACTCATCGGAGTGGACCGGTGTCACCTTGACATCCATTCCTGCTGCACGGAAGATCTCGCAGGCGAACTCATACCAGGAGCAGAGTCCTTCGTTTGTCGCATGGTATCTGCCGTATTTATCGGTCTGGATCATATCCACGAGAAGTCTTGCGAGGTCGTAAGTGTAGGTCGGGGAACCGATCTGATCGTCAACGACCGAAGCAGCTCCGCGCTCTTTTCCGATCCGGAGCATGGTCTTAATGAAGTTCTTTCCGTTTACGCCGAATACCCAGGCGATACGGACGGTAAAGAATTTCTCTACCAGCTCCTCGACTGCAAGCTCTCCCTCATATTTGGACTGTCCATAGACATTCAGTGGATGTCTCTCGTCATCCGGCTCCCACGGGCGGGTTCCCTGTCCGTCGAATACATAGTCCGTGCTGATGTACATCATCTTGATGCCGAGTTTTTTGCAGACTTCCGCGATGTTTCTCGTTCCGCCTGCGTTGACTTTCATGCACACGTCCACATTGTCCTCAGCCGCATCGACAGCAGTGTAAGCTGCGCAGTGGATCACTGCATCGACATTGGCCTCCGTGATCACGCGGTCACATGCCTCTTTATCGGTGATATCCATCTCAGCGAGGTCCACTCCGATCGGAGTGATCCCGCGTTTTTCCATCTCGTTTACTACGTCATGACCAAGCTGGCCTTTTACGCCTGTCACTAAAACTCTCATATCTGTCTGTTCCTTTCGTAAAAAATCAGCCCTGCCCCAGAATCCTCGGTGCAGGGCTGATTTATGATCTTACTTACTTTAAATCTTTTCCAAGACGGTCGCCGTACATGTTGTCGAAGTAGTTGCTGTACTCTCCGCTTAAGATATGCTTCCACCAGTCCTCGTTGTCCAGATACCACTGGATCGTCTGCTGAATACCGGTATCAAAGTTGTATTTCGGCTTCCAGCCAAGCTCTGTCTCAAGCTTTGTCGGATCGATCGCATAACGTCTGTCATGACCCGGACGGTCTGTTACGAACTTGATCAGGCTCTCCGGCTTATTTAATGCCTTTAAGATCGTCTTGACAACCTCAAGGTTTGTGCGCTCGTTGTGTCCGCCGACGTTGTATACTTCACCGACACGGCCCTTGTGGATGATCAGGTCGATCGCCTCGCAGTGGTCGGAAACGTGGAGCCAGTCACGGACATTCTCGCCTGTTCCGTATACCGGAAGTGCCTCATCAGCAAGAGCGCGGCTGATCATCAGCGGGATCAGCTTCTCCGGGAAGTGGTACGGACCGTAGTTGTTGGAGCAGCGGGAGATCGTCACCGGAAGTCCGTATGTTCTGTGGTAAGCGAGAACAAAGAGGTCTGCACTTGCCTTGGAGGAAGAATACGGGCTGGATGTGTGGAGCGGTGTCTCCTCTGTGAAGAAGAGATCCGGGCGGTCAAGCGGAAGGTCTCCGTAAACCTCATCGGTGGAAACCTGGTGGTAACGCTTGATTCCGTAGGTGCGGCATGCGTCAAGCAGCGTTGTGGTTCCCATAACGTTTGTGCGTACAAAGCTCTCCGGATCTACAACGGAACGGTCTACATGGCTCTCCGCTGCGAAGTTTACGACGATATCCGGTTTTTCTTTCTCGAAGAGGTCGAATACGAATTTGCGGTCTGCGATATCACCCTTTACGAACTTGTAGTTCGGCTTGTTCTCGACCGGTTTTAATGTCTCAAGGTTTCCGGCATATGTTAAGAGATCGAGGTTTACGATCTGGTACTCCGGGTATTTGTTTACCATATGGTGGATGAAGTTGCCGCCGATAAATCCGGCGCCGCCTGTTACGATGATTTTCATGTGTTTATTTCTCCTTCATGAACATGATTCTGACTGCAAAATTTCCATACAGGAATATACTCAGCTCATGTTCCATCCTTTCCTGTATCAGTTCAGAAGCTTCCACTCAAACGCTTTGTGTTTGGGCGTGAGTGCGCTGAAAGCCTGCTGTTTTTTCTCTTTACTTATCTGCGTGTCCCGGCAGTTTGTCAATATATTTTCCGTCGATAACATCCTTTAAGTACTGGCCATACTGGTTCTTCTTGTAGATCTCGTATGCGGCCATAACCTCTTCCTTGGAGATCCAGCCATTTGTGTAGGCGATCTCTTCCAGGCACGCGATCTTTCTGTGCTGGTGGGTCTCGATGGTCTTAACGAAGTTTGTGGCCTCAACTAAGGACTCGTGGGTACCGGTATCGAGCCATGTAAAGCCCTGACCTAAAAGGGTTACGTCAAGTTCCCCGTTCTCAAGATAGATCCGGTTGAGATCTGTGATCTCAAGCTCGCCTCTTGCGGATGGTTTTAAGTTCTTTGCGTACTCCACAACGCGGTTGTCGTAGAAATAAAGACCGGTTACGCAGTAGTTGGACTTCGGCTTCTCCGGCTTCTCCTCGATAGAGATCGCCTTTCCTGTCTCGTCGAACTCAACGATACCGAAACGCTCCGGATCATCTACATAGTAGCCGAATACGGTTGCGCCTTTCTCCTTCTCTGCGGCTGCGCGGAGACGCTTCTTTAAGCCCTGTCCGTGGAAGATATTATCTCCTAAGATCATCGCAACAGAGTCACCATTGATGAATTTTTCACCGATGATAAACGCCTGGGCAAGTCCGTCCGGACTCGGCTGTACAGCGTAGGATAAGTTCACGCCGAACTGCTTTCCGTCACCTAACAGTGCCTCGAATCTCGGGGTATCGTCCGGTGTGGAGATGATGAGGATATCTCTGATTCCTGCGTTCATCAGCACGGATAACGGATAATAGATCATTGGTTTATCATAAATTGGTAAAAGCTGTTTGGAAGTTACCTTAGTGAGCGGATACAGTCTTGTGCCGCTTCCGCCGGCAAGTATGATTCCTTTCATATGCTCTCCTTTTCTCATCTGTTTTTGGGCACACTACGCCCTATACTAGGGACATTATAGCATAAGTGACTTATATTTTAAAGGGACTTCCTCTTATAAATCTCTTAAAAAACAGGAAGATTTTTGTTAGTTTTTACAAAATGATGTGCTTTGGAGCCCGCCGAGAGTCCTCCATGCTCCCGCTAACATATTGTCAGTCCGCCCTGTGTCCACATTTTTCACCAGAAAACCGCCCACTTTTCCATGTTTTCGCTCTCCACCTTGTATTTTACACGCTGTACCCAAAATGCTGGACACTTTTCCTGATCATGCGATGTATTTTCTTCTTATATACATTGCTCCGTCTGCTGAACAGTCACAATATTTTCCCCATCTTCCGCTTAAAAATCAGAACTTTTCCTAATTGCATAACTTAAAAAAATATGTTAAAACGTGTATTATATTTTTTCTTTACATGGAAAGATCTCCATGTTCTGCAATTTCATTTATTTTCAGGAGGATGTATCTACATATGAATAACCGTCTTTTCAGCCGAAAAGACCTGGTGTGCCTGATCATCCCGCTGATCGTAGATCAGTTTCTTCAGGTTGCCGTGGGACTTTCCGACTCGATCATGGTGGCGCGTGTCGGGGAAGCTGCCGTCTCCGGAGTTTCCTTAGTCGACACGGTCATGCTGCTCATCATCAATATCTTCACGGCTCTCGCCACCGGCGGCGCCGTTATCGCCGGCCAGTATCTCGGCAGAAAAGATCCGAAGACCGGATGTGAGGCGACCGCCCAGCTCTTCAACTTTACGTTCCTGTTCTCGATCTTCATCATGATCCTTGGATACCTCGGGCAGAACGTGATCCTGTACCATGTTTTCGGAAAGATCGAACCGGAAGTCATGAAGGACAGCCGCACGTATCTTCTGATCGTTCTCGCCTCGATCCCGATGATCGCCATGTACAATGCCGGAGCCGCAATCTTCCGTGCAATGGGAAACTCCAACATCGCGATGAAGACTTCGCTTCTCATGAACTCTATCAACGTGTTCGGAAACGCGCTCCTGATCTTCGGATTTCACTGCGGCGTTGAGGGTGTTGCGATCCCGACGGTCGTATCCCGCGGCGTGGCGTGCGTAGTAATTCTTGTCCTGTTAAATAACCAGGAACATGCGCTCCACATCCTGCACCCGTATCCGTTTAAGATCAAATGGGATGTGCTGAAAAAGATCCTCTACATTGGGATCCCGAACGGTCTGGAAAACAGTATGTTCCAGCTCGGAAAGATCGCCGTGCTGAGTCTTGTCTCCGGTCTCGGAACTGCATCACTCGCGGCAAACGCAGTCAGCAACAATATCGCAAACTTCGCGATCCTGCCGGGAATGTCCTTCGGATTCGCACTCCTCACGGTCTGCGCCCAGTGCGTCGGCGCCGGCGATTTTGAGCAGGTGAAGTACTATACCAAACATATGATGCGCGTCGAGTATCTGTGCCTGATCGCGTCCAACCTGATCGTGATCCTTTCCCTGCCGTTCATCCTTTCGATCTACAACCTCTCCGATGAGGCTGCAATGTACACAAATGACATCATCCTGTACCATGCCGCCTGCGTTGTGACGATCTGGCCGCTGTCCTTCACACTGCCGAACACACTGCGCGCCGCGGCCGATGTGAAAGTGACCATGGTCCTCTCCATCATCTCCATGTGGGTGTTCCGGTTCGGTTTCAGCTATCTGCTGACTATGGAGTTTCATATGGGAATCTTCGGTGTCTGGGTTGCGATGACGATCGACTGGCTCGTGCGCGGGATCTTCTTTGTCTGCCGGTATAAGAGCGGGCGGTGGCAGAAAATCATTTTCTCGTAAAAAAATAACAAGTAAAAAGACCTTTCGAAACAGATATTTTTTATAAAATGATCTGCTCTCGAAAGGTCTTTTTTATCTCTTAGTTCTCGCTCATCTTCGCAAGCTTCGCCGCCTGGTCAGCCGCGATCAGGCTGTCAATCAGCTCCTGGAGATCGCCGTCCATGATTGCGTCGATCTTATAGAGTGTCAGCTTGATCCGGTGGTCGGTCACACGTCCCTGCGGGAAGTTGTAGGTACGGATCTTCTCGGAACGGTCGCCGGTACCGATCTGGCTGCGGCGCTCCTCCGCCTCCTCATTCTGGCGTCTCTCAAGCTCCATATCGTATAACTTGGAACGCAGTAAGCGGAATGCTTTCTCCTTGTTCTGCAGCTGGGACTTCTCCGTCTGGCTGTAGATCACGATTCCGGTCGGGATATGGGTCAGACGAACCGCAGAGTCTGTGGTGTTGACACACTGTCCGCCGTTACCGGACGCACGCATGACATCGATACGGATATCTTTGTCATCGATCACAACATCGAACTCCTCTGCCTCCGGCATGATTGCAACCGTCGCAGTGGACGTATGGATTCTTCCTCCGGACTCGGTCTCCGGGACACGCTGCACACGGTGAACACCGCTCTCGTATTTTAACTTGGAGTACGCGCCATGACCGGTGATCATGAACTCGACTTCCTTCATGCCGCCGATCCCGCTCTCGCTGACGTTGATCATCTCTGTCTTCCAGTGCTGGCTCTCCGCGTAATGCACATACATGCGGTATAACTCGGAAGCGAATAACGCTGCCTCGTCTCCGCCTGCACCGGCACGGATCTCAACAATAACGTTTTTCTCATCGTTCGGGTCCTTCGGGAGAAGCAGGATCTTTAACTCCTGTTCCAGCTCCTCGATCCTCTTCTTCGCGTCGGCAAGCTCTTCCTTCGCAAGTTCCTTCATCTCCTCGTCGCTCTCCTCGTCGAGAAGTGCCAGGCTGTCCTCGACATCCTGTTTCGCCTGCTTGTACTGCTTGTACGCATCAACGATCGGTGCCAGATCAGCCTGTTCTTTCATCAGCTTGCGGAATCTTCTCTGGTCCTCCGCCACCGACGGGTTGTTTAACTCCAGCATCAGTTCCTCATAATGCCGCAGCATATCATCCAAACGGTCAAACATTGATATACCTCCTCATACACCTGCAGCCTGCCAGGTTCCGCACACGACGCGGTCCTTTCCCGGCAGATCCTTGATCACTTTTGTATCCTGAAAACCATGGGCATCCAACAGTTCCTTCACTGCAGCTCCCTGGTCATATCCGATCTCAAAATATACATGTCCGCCCGGCGTCAGATGCTTTCCGCACTCTTCTGCCAGGATCCTGTAAAAATAAAGTCCGTCCGCGGTTCCGTCCAATGCGCCCCGCGGCTCATGGTCCCGCACTTCCGGTTCCAGCTCCTCGATCACAGCGCTGGGAATGTAGGGCGGGTTGGAGACGATCACATCGAACTTCTCCGACGGCTGGAATGCGCGGAACATGTCCGTACGGCGGAAATTTACTGTCTCCGAAGAGTTGCTTATATCTAATGCTCCAGATAACTTGGAATTTGCAAAATTATCATATTTATTTTGACTGTCTGATAAATTTTGCCAATTTTGTTCTGGAGTGTCAGCACAGTTTTTGACGCTGACCAGCTCAGTATCTCTGTCCATCCCTAAGATATCTTCCGCATTTTTCTTTGCGACCTTCAGCGCTTTCTCCGAAATATCCGCACCTTCCACATGCCGGTATCCACCGAGTTTTTTCAAGCTGATCGCAATGCACCCGGAGCCGGTACACATGTCAAGAATGGAACAATTCCTGTCTTTCTGCTCGTTCAATACAAGCTCCACCAGTGTCTCCGTATCCTGTCTCGGGATCAGCACATGCTCATTCACGAAAAATGAGAGTCCCATGAACTCCTGCTGTCCGATGATCTGCTGGAGCGGGATGTGGGATGCGCGCTTCTTTAACGCCGCGTCGTAGGCGTCCAGCTTCTGCTTCAGAGGATCCGGGTTCTCTTCTGAGCTATTTCCACATTTCACACGATCAGCACTATGTTCCGGCACACTTTTCCCCTGCGCTGCACGATCCGTGATCCGGTCTCTCGCACACATAAAGTACTGTGCCCTGGAGATCCCGAAGATCTGCTCAAACAGGTACCAGGAGTCGAGATCTGCCTCTGCGATCCCGGCGTCCTTTAAAACCTGCTTTCCGTAATTCAGGACATCAGCCCAGATTTTTAATGAATCTCGGGACGTCGCCAGGCTCTCGTTTTCTGCGGTCTGCCCACAGCTGTCCGCCATGTTTTTTATGTGCTCACTCATGCCGTGATCTCCTGCGCATTCTCTCCGCTCCGGCCTTCCTTTTCGAAGTATCCGTCCGGATACTGCTCCGGGAAATTCTCTTCCAGATATTTCTTCCAGTCAAACACTGCCTCCACCGCAGCGATCGCCACCTCGATCATCGAATCGTCCGGCTCCTTCGTCGTAAGTCCCTGCATCCACATGCCCGGGCGGCTGACGATGTCCATGATCTTCGAGTTGCTCGTTCCCGCAAGGCGGAGAACCTCATAGGAAACGCCTGCGATCACCGGGATCAGAACGATACGGCTGACGATGCGCAGCCAGATCGTGTCCACGCGAATCACCATGAAAAACAGGATACTGATCACCATGACGATCAGAAGGAAGCTCGTTCCGCAACGCTTGTGCTCCTTGGAGCTCTTTCTGACGTTTTCCACGTTGAGCACGAGTCCATGCTCCAGACAGTTGATGCATTTATGTTCTGACCCGTGGTACATGAACGTCCGCTTGATGTCATTCATCCGGGAGATCACTTTGATATATGTGATAAAGATCCCGATCCGGATACAGCCCTCAAGGATTGCCATCACAGTCTCAGAGTGGATAAATTTCCGGAAAATCCCCGCGATCAGGAGCGGAAGCACCATAAAGATCGCAATCGCCATCAGGACGGAGAATACCATCACCGCCGACATGACGATGTTGTCCACTTTTTCGCCAAATGTATCGATTAAAAATTTCTCGAACTTTCCCGGTTCCTCATCTTCCTCGTCGTCCTCAAAAAAGCTGGCCGACCAGGTCAGCGATCTCATTCCCAGGATCATGGAGTCCGCGAAATTAAAGATTCCTCTCACAAACGGCAGGGAGAAAAACTTTACTTTTTCAGTCATACTCACATAGGTATCTTTTTTTACGACGATCTCACCATCCGGCTTTCTGACAGCCGTGGCGTAATTGTCCTTGTTCTTCATCATGATACCCTCTAATACTGCCTGTCCCCCAATACCGGAATATTTCAAGATTTTACCTCCATATATGTCTCATAGTGTCATACACGAATCGCTCCGCACTGCGTGCTCCCGCGATTCTCCACAAACATTCACAATCCGCTCATTTTTCTTACGAAAAATGGCTGCTTGTTCATGTTTGTGCGGGAATCAAAGATAAAAAATCCCCTGCAAACAAGCGTGCGTTGATTTTTTCTCCTTGATTCCCTGTATGACAAAAAAGGCTGAGTTTTCAGAGTTATCCAAAAGCTCAACCTTTCACTAATCAAACCTTATTTGTCTGTTTTCATACCATACTTACGGTTGAACATCTCGATACGTCCGCGAGCGGAAGCAGCCTTCTGCTGACCAGTATAGAATGAATGGCATTTGGAACAGATTTCTACGTGAATGTCTTTCTTGGTAGAACCAGTTACAAATTCATTACCGCAGTTGCAAACGACCTTGGCCTGATAGTAATTTGGGTGGATTCCCTGTTTCATGATTTTCACCTCTTTAAAATTTTTGGTACATGACTGACAGTCACGTTACGTTAATAAAAAATAATACAGCTTTACAGCCATATGTCCTGTTCCGCCAGAACAGCTTAATAATTATAGCATATACATATTGCTAATGCAAGTGGATTTTCCTTGATTTTTTGTGATTTTAGTGGATTATCCACAATTGTTCTCACGAGTCCTGCTTTTTCCCCATTATCTCCCCGTAAAACAGGTTAAGGCCGACCGCGGGCAGAGTTTTCCACCGGCAGCCAGCCTTTGCCTTCCTATAAAATCACTGCGTCATAAACCTCTTCCGGCTTTGCATCAAGAAGACGTTTTGCCATATCCCGCTTCATCTGTGCCAGGATCACCTCTTCTTCCTCGGTGCGGTTTGGTTTTCTTGCCATCTCAATAAAATCCTGACGTACAAAGCCCGGGCGAATGGTGACAACCACCGTCTTTCCTCTGTAGCTGAACCGGAAATAATATCTTCCATGGGGGCTTTCCAGAATGCCTGCTGCCTCCGGCAGATCTTTGTCCACATGGATCTGTCCGTCAGTAACGCAGCGGGTCACCATCTCGAAAGCATCCCGTCCTCCAGGACCCGGAAATGCGGTGACGAGCTCGATTTCCCTGCGCTCCAGAAGTTTTCCGTCATCAAGCAGCGGAAACGCTCTCTGCATGACCTGAAACGCGTGTGCTACACCGCCCGGATATCCTACTCCGTGATACTTTAACAGGTCCTCGAAGCTGAATTCAAGTTTCTGTCCCTTTTCAAGCACTGTAATCTTTTCCATTTTTATTTCTCCTTTTTCTTAAGATTCCTCATGTATTATTTCTGTCTGTTGTCCAGGATTTCAGAGACCTGTTCATCTGTCAACTCATACTGATAAACAAGCTCAAAGAATTCCTTCACTTCCTCTTTCATGTCCATATTAGCGAAAATATCCGGGTACTGGATCTTTGCAGCCCACTTGACCATGAGCGGTGTCTCCACACCTGCCGGATCCCAACGGTAAGCGCCGATCGGGATTTTATAGACCTGATGATTCTTCACTGCATTGATAACGGACCAGTCTCTTCCATCCTGTTTATTCTCAAGAAGATCAGACGGCATCAGATCTGAATGGTTTCCAATATAGATAATATCCGGATTCCATAAAAGCATCTGCTCCATATCAACCTCTGCCATTTTTCCCGTCAGATCTTCCGCCGGATTTTTAGCTCCACTCGGAATCATCCAGTGGTCATACTGTTTTACGGACACATTCATATCACTGTAAAGCTCAACGACTGTCGGTTTGTCCTCTTCTGACACATCGGCAAGGCATGAGGTGACCTCCTCGATTCCCTCGTCAATATACTGCACCAGCTGCTCTCCGCGCTCTTCTTTCTGGCAAACAGCTGCAATGATCTGAAGATTTTCTTTTACACTGTCCAGTTCCGCACTTCGAAGTGCCACAACTTTAAGTCCCGCGTTTTCCATCTTCTCGATTTCCTTGTCATTCGTCGAATAGATGAATACAACATCCGGGCGCAGTTTCAGGAGTTCCTCAACATTTACGGTGGAATCCTTTGTGCACCAGTCTGTCTCTGCATTTTCCAGCTGCGGGTACATATCCTTCAGCACGCTTTCATTGTACGCTGTGATGGAAGATGGGTTGCAGCCGACGATATTGTCCGTTGCGCCCTCGATCGCATAGTAGATGGACGGGAACGGCTTGCCGACTGTGGCAACACGCTCCGGAACCGCGTCAAATTCGATCTCCTTTCCGCGCACATCTGTGACTGTATAGCTTCCGCTCTCCGTCTCAGCTGCCGCTTCTGTCTGCGTCTCAGGAACTGTTGTCGCAGCCGCCTCCGTACTCTGGCTGGCATTGTTTCCGCTGCAGGCAGTCAGCACAAATGCAGCAGCTCCCGCTAAAACGAATCCCATCATTTTTCTCATGTCTTTATTCCTCCGTTAGTTTTCTAAATTTATAATGCTATATGAATACCTTATTTAAACACTTAAAGGATAAACCTCCATCAGATCTGCCGCCTCTTCCCGCAGGATATACGGTCTCTGGCGCAATCCTTTTCCAGTGTCGATCCGCTCTTTAAGAGAAGTACCTCTAATTCTCTCTTTCAGACATGTCTGCACTTTTTTCAGTTCCGCCTCACTGTAAGGCGCTTCTTCCAGAACAGATAATGCCTCATCGATCTGTTCCTTTGAATTAAAGGTTCCCAGAACGGAATGTACCCATGGGATCGACAGCACATAGCTGTAAGCCGCCTGCACGAGACTCTGATCTTCCCGGATCCGTATCGCGTCAAAAATATGGGAATATTTCAGAATATCTCCCGTTGCCAGCGGATTCATGGCTATGGTTCCCGCCCCGCTTTCCCATGTTGCTTTCAGTCCGTCCGCCCGGTACGCGCTGTTGACCACATTGAACCCCTGCACACTGTAGTCAAAGGGATACTCTTTTACGATCGGTTCGAGTTCCTGATTTTTCATATGCGCGGAGATCGCGATATGTTTTATCAGTCCCTCTTCTCTGGCCCTCTCCATCTCTTTGAGTGCTCCATATGCCTTCGCGCCGCTCCATTCTACGCCGCTTTTAACGCCCCAGAGGCAGGTAAACGCATCGATGCTGTCCACACCAAGCCGTTTCAGGGAATTTTCCAGATCCCGTCTAAATGTTTCATGATCTCCTGCATGTGTCTTTGACATGATGAAGAACGGGCGGCCTTCCTTTTTCATTTCTTTTACCGCCTCTCCCAGTATCAGTTCCGAATATCCTTCCCCGTAGGTGACGGATGTCTCAAAAAAATTGATTCCTTTTTTATAGGCATATAAGAAGTTTTGAACATGTTTGTCCATATCTGCCGGATCGTTCAGATGATGGGTCCCCATGGAAATTCTGGACACGGAAATTCCTGAACGTCCTAAAACTGTATACTTCATTTTTCTCTCCTCTCTTCCTCATCTTCCCGGTCATTGTCAGTGATCCGGTAAGGTGCGATCGTTCGGTAGGTTCTTCCTTCCGCTGAAAAATCCAGAATTCTGGCATGCGTCTGGAAAAATTCTTCCACATTGTTTTCGGTAATGATCTCCGCCGTGTCTCCAAACTTCTGCCGATAATTTTGTCCCAGCAGCAACGTCTTATCTGACAGCTGCAGCGCATGGGCCGGGAAATGTGTGTTGATGACGCAGGCCGTATTCTTTTCCTGATTGATATACGAGATCGCGTCCAAAACCCGCAGCTGGTTCTTCATGTCCAGATTTGACTCCGGCTCATCTAAGATCAGAAGTTTCGGTCCTGAGACCAATGCCCGCGCAAGCATTACCATCTGCAGCTCGCCGCCGGACAGTTCGTTGCAGTACCTCCCAGCAAGTTTTCCGACACCCAGTTCCTTTAGCATCTCATTAGCCCGGTCAAAATGATCTTTTTTCGGGGTATAGAAGAAACTGTTCTCTTTGTCGAGCCCCATGACGACCATTTCCAGAACTCCATAGGAGAATGCGCTCCGTTTTGCCTGCGGCACATAGCTGATCTGTTTCCAGAGTTCTTTATCGGAATATGCGTTTAAATTCTTCTCAAGGATCCGCGCCTCTCCCCTGTTCCATGGCAAAAAACCCATGATGCATTTTAGAAGAGTCGTTTTTCCCACACCGTTCGGACCTAAGATCGTCATGATCTTCTGCTTCTCCAGGCAGAATGAGACATTCCTCAAGATTTCCCTTTGTCCATAAGAAAAACTGCCATTGTTTACTTCCAGTATCATTCCCTGCCTCCTGACGTTTTTCTGAGGATCACGGCAAAAAATGGAGCGCCGACCATCGCTGTCAGAATGGATAGCGGAACCTCTCCCGCTGTTGCCGCCCTGGCTGCCGTATCGATCAACAGCAGGTAGATCGAACCCATAAGAGCACTTGCCGGAATCAGTGTCCGGTGGTCATTTCCGATCAGAAGTCGCGCAATATGGGGAATCACCAGCCCGATCCATCCGATAATGCCGCAGACGGACACGGTGACCGCAGTCATGATCGTCGCGATCAGGATCACGGCGAGACGAAGCTTTTTGACGTTGATTCCTAAAGATCTGGCTTCCTCCTGTTCCAGTGAAAGCAGGTTCATCTTCCAGCGAAGGATCATGGCCACTGCCAGACACGGAATCTCAATTGCTGCGCAGAGCAGGACATCCCTGTATGAGACATTTGCCAGACTTCCCATCAGCCACATGGTGATCGTCGGAAGCTTGTCCTCCGGATCCGCGATGTACTTGATAAAAGAAACTAGCGCATCAAACATGGACTTCACAATAACGCCCGATAGCACCAGCACGAACAGTTCGCTGCGCCTCTTGATGCGTGACAGGTTCAGAACGACCACCACTGCCAGAAGGCCGCAGCCGAGTGCGGTCACCTGTGTGGCAGCCATGCCGCACGATAACAGGATCGCCAATGCCGCGCCAAATCCAGCTCCCGAAGAAACTCCGAGAATATCCGGGCTTACGAGCGGATTTCCGAAAACGGCCTGATAAATCGCGCCGGAAACAGAAAGCCCGGCTCCCACCAGAATTCCCATAAGGATTCTCGGAAGACGGATACTCAGTATCACACTTGACTCGTATACATCCATTCCATCGGTCTTTCCGACGAACGATCTCCCTATAATTTCGAATGCCCGAAATGGACTGATCGGATAGCGTCCTACACAGATCAGCACCAGAAACAGGGCGATCAGAGCGATGATCATGATGAACATCGCCGGTCTTTTTTTATTTTCCAGAATTCCTCGATCCATTGTTGTCTCCTTACACATGGCTCATTGGTTAGTTATAGCTAATTAGATATAACTAACTATACATCATTTTCTGAATTTTGTAAAATAAATTAAATTGTTCATTTATAAATAAAAGCTATGATATATAAAAAATGAGCCCCGGCACATTCTCACGCCGAGCGTGGTCGCTTACGACAATCTACATCTTTGCGCGAGTGCGCATCAAAAAAGACGGCCCGCTATCGGACCGCCCCGTAAAATTTCATGATTCCTTTTATAAACTGCTGCACTTCTTCCTGCTTCCAGCTATCTTTTGTCCAGGCAATGCAGATTGGAACAGACTTATCGCCTTCCAGCTGTTTTCCAACGATTCCATCATTCTGACGGATTGCCTCCGCCGGAAAGTACCCTGTCGCCATATTTGCGGCGATCATCTGAAGCGCCGTGCTCTGCTGATCGTATCTCCATAAGACCTGAGGCCCCTCCTCATAACCTGCCTGTAAGAACAGCTGCCGTAATGCCTCTGTCTTGTGATGATCGTGTTTTGTGGATACCATCTTCTCTTTCGCAATCATCGGTACTGTGATCCGCTCTTCGTGTGCCAGCGCATGATTTTTCGAGACACAGTACAGCATTTCTGTAGTCTTAAGTTCCGCCCATTCCAAATCATTTTCCATTGGATCTCCACCGTGATTCAGGACCAGAACGGCATCCAGCTTCTTGTCCCGCAGTTTCTCGATCAGTTCTGATGTAGAATCCACGGTCACTTTTATCTCCACATTCTGATGCTTTTCGGCCTCATTTGAAAAATACTCCATGTAGACAGCAGAACCCGCAGATTTTGTCAATCCGATCCGCAGATTTCTCGTAAGTTTTACCATATTATGTACCTGGTCATCGAATTCCTTCGCGTGATCCAGCATCTGGGACGCATATTGGTAAAATCCTTCCCCCGCCTTCGTGAGTCGGATACTTTTTCCTTCCTTATCCACCAGGCGGACCGCATATTCCTTCTCCAGTTCACGGATCGCAGCCGTGACCGCGGGCTGCGTCACGAAAGATTTTTTTGCGGCCTGCGTAATGCTGTGGCATTCGCAGACCATGCAGTAGTATTTCAGTTGTTGTAATGTCATTTTTTCACCATGTATTGATTGATTAGAACTATAAATGTTTAAGCTATGCGGTTAGTTTTTGCTAACTGTATGTATTATACTACATGGCTTTTGGAGTTGCAAGTCTCTGGACTACTCTCACAGTTTATCGACTCTATTCCGCCGTTCACATTCCTTTGATTTTCTCAATTTTATTTTTTTGCAACATGCGTATTGTAAAACTCCTCAAACACGTCCGCCGCCAGACAGACTGTCTCTAGGCAGCGCACATCGTCTTTCTTATAGACCTTTACCAGCTCTGAGCAGTCTGTGTTTCCAAGCTTCTTTCGGAATTCATCTACAAGATCCGCGCATGTATCCTTAAAACCATCGGTTGCATGGGCACGGGTCTTTACCGTCAGCCGTCCCAGCGCTGCCATTGCGCCGCATAATGCACCGCAGGATGATCCGCATCCCATGCCGCCGCCAAACGCACTGACCAGCTTGAAATCATCTTCCGTAAGACCGATCCCGTATTCCTCGTCAATACATCTTAAGATCGTCTCCGCACAATTGTAATCCTGTTCCAGATAGTATTTTTTTACGTTATCTCTCAGCATATCCTCTTCCTCCGGTTCTTTTTTCTGACTAAGTCCCAATTCTCTCTTAAAGTATTTTAATGATGAAAAATGATATCGACGTTCAAATTCTCTTTCATGAAGCTTTTTTATTCCTTTTATATGTTCGACATAATCATCAATAAATTTTATCACAGAATCTATTATCTTTCCAATATTATATATAACTTCTTTGTATTCGTCCTGATCAACAACAGTGCTATCCTCGTTTATAAATTCTTGATTGGTGACAATTACCACCTTTGTAAAATCCAGCCCAGAATGATACTTCCTCGATCTTTCTGATGTTTGGAAATGATACGCATATTTATGACGTATTTCAGTCCGAAACGGTACACATATCAAGTATCCATGTTGTTTAACAAGAAGACATGAATATGGTCTATCCTCTTTACTTAGAATTTCCTCATACATTTTAGATGGATACCTCTGATAAAATTTTTTGCTTAATTTCTTTATACAAAATTCAATTGATTTATTCATGGTAAGAATCCCCTAAGAAAAATAGACTGGTATAGAAAAGGGAGGATTTCTCCTCCCTCAAAGATTCTTCGCTCGGTCACTTTTTATTTTACCGACGAGTCGGAACCGTCACTCGTCTCATCGCTCGGTCACTTTTTATTTTACCGACGAGTCAGAACCGTCACTCGTCTCATCTGCGAAGGAAAGATTAACTCTTTCACTGATAGTATAGTGGATTTCTTATCGAAATACTATTAGCATTTTTTACAAAAAAGAACGTTTGAATTTTACGTGCTGCTGTTCATGCGGTACACCGACAGTAACGAATTTTCTGTGGTTCTTCTTCCCCCTATCCTTCCAACTTCCGCCCACCTGACAGCACTCTCCACACCCCCGGCAGGAATCGTACGAGGAATTTTGCAAGGATGTAAGAGACAATAACTGCAATTGCCGGAAGCAGGAAATAGACGACCAGGGAGATTCCGGCGGCTGTTGTCGTGCCTGCAAGACTTCTCGTCACGACGGCTGTTCCTTTGTTTACAAATCGTACGACGATGAAGTGAATCGCATAGAGGAACATGCTCTGGCGCATCCATGGACGGATCTTCGGAAGGCGCACTCCACAGGCAAACGCCCAACAGGTCATCGGCACAGCCATACGGTAAAAGCAGGTCCAGAGGACGGCCGCTTCAGGTGCGATCATCCTCCTGTAACAGAATACAGAGATCATGACTCCCGCCAGACCTTCTGCAAAACAGCGCCTTCTCACATGAGCCGGGATGACACCGGCTGTATTTCCATCTTTGTCCTCTGGGGCAGCTTTCTTTTCTTTCGTTCCATTATCTGCATTCCATCCGGCTGCCTCTTCCTCCATGCTTCTCTCCACCAGCCCTCGGCGATGAACCGCAAAGTATGCGGCAACCGAATAGTAAAGCAGGGCGTCCGTATTCGGATGGCGCATATCCAGGTGGAGATGCACCGCAAACACAAGTCCCACGATCCAGAAAAGACCGACCGCCCGATTCTTAACAAGTGCGTAGATCATCGGTGACACGATGATCAGGAAGATCAGCTGATAAAGATACCAGAAGATTGGCGCATACGCATACTGTGAGACCGCCCGCCAGATCTCCTGCACGGAAAATGGAATGATGTCACGTCCGACCACGGATCGTATGGCGAGGAACCGGGATGCTGCCATATACCCCAGATAGTAGATGAGATTCCAGACTACATAAGGGATCAGGACGCTGAATACCCGGCTCTTCCATTTTCCGACTAGCTTGTCCCAGGAAAAATTCCGGAAAAACAGGTAGGAGGACAGCAGGAAAAAGCCCGGAACGGCGATCTGTCCCAGTCCCACCGACACGAAATTTTCGATCCGGTCCGCAAGACTCCATATCCCATCCTGCGCCCCGCCGGAAAACAGGTCCACATTATAAGAGTGGACCCATATCACAAATATGCTGAATAGAAACATCAGCCATGATATCTGGTCATGAAATCGCTTTTCTCCGCTACCTGTCACCATACGCACTCCCCGCAGTTTTCTTTTATCTTATCATATAAAATAGGACATTTCCAGACAGACTATCAAAGAATCCAAAATCAAGTCGAACGTCCGTGAGACTTGGCGCGTGATTCTGGGCAGCGAAGCAGGAGTCTTCACGAGTGAGATCAGAATACAGCCGTGATCTGGTATTATACACTGGCAGAAGCCATCCAAACTACGACATGATCTCCGGTTCCTGCACATAATTATCTTTCATGTCTGGAATCCTTATTTGACAGATTCCTCATTTCCCATTAATATTTGTGATGTCGGGGCAAGAGGTCAGAAACCTGCCTCAGGCCTGCTTGCAGGAGGATTTTTAACCCTGATCCCCGCCCAAACATGTGTAAGCAGCTATTTTTCAAAGAGAAACGAGCAAATTGCAAATATTTTCAGAATACGATCCTTTTGAAAGAAGGTCCTTATATGTACATTTTTCTCCAGTCCATCCTGCGCATGACCGCATGGCCGATGACACCCCCGGTGCCTTATTCTGCCTTCCATATTCTGCTGACCCTCTTTGGGGCAGGATTTGCGGTCTCTTTTGCACGGGTTTTCGGCAAAAAAATACGGTCCATGGCATCGCCTGAACCGTATTTCCGCCATATTCTCTTTTCCTGCGGAGTATTTCTCGCACTCATGGAACTCTATAAGCAGGCATTTTTATATGTCATCGAGTTTCAAGGGCACTTCGACTGGTGGTATTTTCCGTTCCAGCTCTGCAGTGTCCCCATGTACATCTGCCTGGCTGCACCGCTCCTGCACTCAGAAACGGCACTTCGCCGCGCCGCAACCTTTCTTCAGGATTTCGGTCTTCTTGGCGGGATCATGGCCCTGGCTGTACCGCCAGGACTCATGCATCCGTACTGGACGATGACACTGCATGGGTTTATCTGGCATTTTATTCTGCTCTTCCTTGGACTTTTATCCTGTAGGACAGACATCGCAGGACATGATCGACAAGATTATATGAAGATTCTCCCATTCTTTTTCCTCTGCTGCCTGATCGCCTGCGTGATCAACATCGCAGCAGGCCCAACTGCCGATGCTGACATGTTCTACATATCCCCATTCCATCCGTCCTCGCAGCCGGTTTTCCACGAGATTGCATGCGCAGTTGGTATTTTCTGGGGAAATCTGCTGTATGTCCTGTCCATGATAGCGGGGGGACTTCTAATGCACAAAATTTCATCGCGGCTTTTATAACTAACAAAACTGCTCCTCAGACATGGGCTCTGATTTGTTAACCACCTGTACAACCCGCCGCTGGCAACGTCTTCCTGATGCGTGTCTGCGATAATAAAAGGCCGATATCTCATTCCAGCATAATGGTTTGACATATCGGCCCTTTTGATCATATCCTAATCTAAGAGTTTTATTTCAGGCACTTATTGACCCACTCAATAAAGTTCGTCGTAAAGTCCCCGGTGCTCTCTGCCATCGTATGACCTTCGCCCCAGATCGTCGCAAAATCCACATCCGCGCCATAATTTTTCAACGCCAGCGCCAGATTTACTTCTGTTGTGAGAGAAGTGTCGCTCTGGGCGATTCCGGTGCGGATACGCCAGTAATCGGCAACCGTAGATTTCTGATAACCATCATAATAGCCTGAGAGGTAATAAAGCGGATTGTACATGTTTCCTCTCTCAGTCACCGTCTTTCCCTCAGAATCTGTCTTCTCCATTGCCTCCGCGAACGCCGCGCCGTAGGTCTCGTCGTCCTTTAAGAGTTCTGCCAGTGTGGCATCAAAGTGGGAAGTTGTACCGTCACCATATCCAAATAATGTATTTTCTGCCTGACTCTCATCTAAAGCATCGAATGCACCGATTCCCTTGGAGGCGCGTTTGCATGCGTTTGTGAAATCCGCGATGCTGGTGATCGTTGCCGTGTTGGCCGCACTGTCATAATTGACCCATGTTCCATCCGCGTTCAAAGCATCGATGTAATCCTGTGCTGTCTCATAGGTGCCGGAAAGTGTCACGCCTCCGGTAGCGAGATTCCGGTCAACACCGTCCATAGCGTAAAAGTCAGGAGCTCCATTTCCCGCGTCTGGAGCTGCATCACCGTTCGGTGCCTTGTCACCCTGCGGTGCTGCCTTATCATCCGGTTTCTCCGACGGTTTATCTGCCGGGGCATTTCCATCGTTCTCCGGGGCAGCTTTCACCGAATCATCTGTGGTTTTATTGTCACCTTTATTTGCGCCAGGATCGCCCTGTCCAGGGGTTCCATCCGGCTTCTGTCCGCCCTGATCTATTCCACCGTCACGAGGTCCTTTCTTCGTCTCCACCGTGTACGGGAATGTGGTATCTTTCAGAAAGTTGTTCAGAGACGTCTCCACAACCCCTTTCAGATATTCATAGTAAGTGCCGGACTGGTAGACTCCATCCTCAGACTCTGTCAAAGTCAGCTCATTTCCGGAAGCATCCTTCAGTCCCAGCTCATTGATATACGTTGCAAATGCCTCTGCCATTCCATTTGACAATGTCTGTTCCTGTTCTGTAAGGTCTGTTCGCGTGTTTCCAAGATTCCACTCATACGCCTCGTCCGCGTAATCGAGTTCCGTGATCGGACACCAGCACATGGAGCCGGTCACCGCATCACTGACGCCGGAGACCGCGCCGATGGCTGTCAGATATGGCTCATAATCTTCGCTGTCACCGGTTGCTCCCAGAAGTGCGCTCTGGCCTCCTCCACCACTCATGCCGAATGAAAATACCCGGTCCACATCTCCCGGGATCACGCCGTCATTATACCGGATATACCGGATTGCAGCCTTCAGATCCGTCACTCCCGCCGGTGCGCCTGCGTCGCGTCCGCGGCAGCCTGCTGCCACATAGATAAATCCGGCACTCGTGTAAGATACGGAATCTGCCACATAGTCTGTCGGCGCTTCTATTGCGGAATATCCAGGCGTGTTGACCGGAATCACGATAGGCGCAGAATCCGCTGTGTATCCCTTGACTGCCACCTGGCTATTGATTTTACAGGTAAACGTTCCGTCCCCATTGTCCTTCGCGTTCATGTACGCTGCCGGAACAAAAATTCCAAGCGTCTCATAGTTTTCATCTGCCGGATTCTCACAGTAGGAGATTCCTGTCTGCCAGTATACCTTATCATCAGAATTATACTGCCATTTTGTGGAGTCGATCTGCGGCAGCGATGTCACCGCCGTCTCCCCGGCACGCTCTGTCTCCGCCTGACTCATCTCTGCTTCCGTCTGCGCCGCGCTGCTTCCGCTTCCTGCCGCACTGTTGCTGCATCCAGAAAGTATAAGCGCCGCCACCAAAAATAACCCAATCCGCTTTCCAACCTTCATCATAATCGTTTCTCTCCGTTTCCTTTCCATTTATAACACATCGTCACTGTCTATTTTATAGATTAGGAAACTTTTGTGAAAAGCCTGTGAAAATATTGTGTTAATTTTTTGAAAAAAAGATCCCCAACAGCCTCATCAGCCATCAGGGATCTCCTCATATATTTTTATTCTACATGAAACGCATCCATTCCCGGATATACCCCATTCTCTCCGAGTTCTTCCTCGATTCTGAGAAGCTGGTTATACTTCGCGACACGCTCGGATCTGGACGGAGCACCCGTCTTGATCTGGCAGGTGTTGAGGGCAACAGCGAGATCTGCGATGGTCGTATCTGCGGTCTCGCCGGAGCGGTGGGATGAGATTGCTGTGTAACCGGCGCGGTGTGCCATCTTGATCGCCTCCAGGGTCTCTGATACGGAACCGATCTGATTTAATTTGATCAGGATAGAGTTTGCACAGCCAAGCTTGATTCCCTTGGAAAGTCTCTCAGTGTTTGTAACAAAGAGGTCGTCGCCGACTAACTGTACCTTCGTTCCAAGCTCTGCAGTCAGCTTCTTCCAGCCTTCCCAGTCTTCCTCATCAAGGGCATCCTCGATGGAAATGATCGGATATTTCTCAACAAGCTTTTTCCAGTGCTCAATGAGCTCCTCGGAAGTATAGACAGTTCCTGCCTTGGGGAGCTTGTACTCGCCGACCTTTCCTGTCTTCCACTCAGAGGACGCCGCGTCCATAGCGATCCTGAAGTCACGGCCCGGCTCATATCCGGCTTTCTTTACTGCCTCGAGGATCGTCTCGATCGCTTCCTCATCAGACTTCAATGCCGGAGCAAAGCCACCCTCATCTCCAACGGAAGTTGCAAGTCCGCGTTCTTTTAAGATCGCAGCCAGTACATGGAACACTTCTGCGCACCATCTTAAGCACTCCTTGAAGGACGGAGCTCCGACCGGCATGATCATAAATTCCTGAACATCAAGACCGGAGGAAAGTGCATGGCAGCCGCCGTTGATAATGTTCATCATCGGAACCGGAAGACGGTTTCCACCTATTCCACCGAGGAATCTGTATAACGGGATATCTAAGGAAATGGATGCAGCACGCGCGCAGGCGATAGATACCGCAAGGATCGCATTCGCTCCAAGCTTTGACTTGTCCTTTGTTCCGTCAGCCTTGATCATGGCACGGTCAACTGCGTAGATATCAGATGCATCCATGCCTGTCAGGGTCTCGTTGATAATTGTATTGATATTCTCAACAGCCTTTGTCACACCTTTTCCGCCGTAACGTGCCTTGTCACCGTCTCTTAACTCCAGCGCCTCGAACTCACCGGTAGATGCACCACTCGGCGCGGTTCCTCTCCCGATGGTTCCGTCTGCCAGATATACTTCTGCCTCAACCGTGGGATTTCCACGGGAATCTAAGATCTCTCTTCCAATGACTTTCTCAATTTCCAGATAATTCATCATCATAAGCTCCTTTCGAGTATCAACGCCAATTACTCTCCCACCCGGATCAGGCAGGAAAAACGACGTGATCTATTGATCTGTCCACCTGCGAAATCAACCACCGGCACATGTTTAGGAAATGCCAGTCAGTATTTCGGTTAGTTTTTTCTAACCATCATGATTTTATCATAGCATCATTTTCAGTTCAAGAGGATCGTATGCCAAAACATTCAATTGAAAAAAGTTGTCGTTACCATAAATTTATCGGCAATTCCCGGAATAAAAAAGAGTGTGTCTTTTTATGTAACAGAGAATTCCTCGAAATTTCCTGCTGCATAAAAAATGGACCATCCTGATATCCTTAGGATCGCCCATTTTTTCTATATTTATTCACATTTTTATTTCATCTGATATCAGCCCGTCACGTGCAGCAGATCAACCAGAAACAGCATCGCCAGTCCATAATAAACCACAATTGCGACAAGGTCGTTCACTGTCGTGATCAGCGGACCGGACGCAACCGCCGGGTCTACGTTGATCTTCTTAAAGAACATCGGGATCAGTGTGCCGACCATACTGGAGATCACCATCGCTGTCACAAGTGCGATTCCGACACAGCCGGAGACAAGCAGCGCATGGTGGATCGGATATCCCTTGATCACGCAGATATAGATTCCGAGGAAAAGCCACGCCATAACTCCAAGAAACAGTCCGTTCACGAAACCGATCTTCATCTCTTTCACAACAAGCATAAGCTTCTGCTTTGCAGTCAGTTCCTCATCCATAAGCACACGGATCGTAACAGCCAGAGACTGTGTTCCGACGTTTCCTGCCATGTCGAGGATCAGGGACTGGAAACACATGACGATCGGGATCACGGCAACGACAGACTCAAAAGCGCCCACAACGGAAGATACTACCATGCCCAGGAATAACAGAATGACAAGCCACGGAAGTCTCTTTTTCACGCTCTCCGCCAGCTTCTCGTTCAGATCCTCCTCCGCAGTCAAACCGGCTAATTTCGCGTAGTCTTCGCCCATCTCATCATCCACGGCCTCAACGATATCCTGAGATGTGATGATACCGGCGATCGTTCCGTCTTCCTGCAGTACCGGGATGGAATCCTCAGCATAATCCTTGATCTGCTCGATACAGTCCGCAACCTTTTCATGATCCTTGACATACGGATAGGAGTGGCTGATCAGGTCCTCAAGGTCCGTATACTCTCTTGCGATGATCAGATCCTTCAGATCGATCGCACCGTAAAATTTATCCTCGTCATCGATCACATAGATCGTGGAGATATTGTCGTTTTCCCCTGCCTGCTCGATCAGTTCCCGCATCGCCTGACGGATCGTCAGGTTGTTGTGGATCATAATAAAGTTGGTAGTCATGCGGCTACCGATCTCATCCTCATCGTATGAGAACAGGAGTCTTACATCCTCGCTGGCTTCCTTATCCAGCATACCGACGATCTTATGCTTCGTCGTCGCATCCATCTCTTCCAGGACATCCACCGCATCGTCGGAGTCCATCTCGGAGACGATCTTTGCGGCGCTCTCGATCGGAAGCTCCTTCAGGTACGGCTCCGCGTCATCTAAGTACGCAAAGATCTCCGCAACCCGCTCCACACCGATCAGCGGATAGAGTTCCCGCCTCTCATCCGGCGTCAGCTTCGTGAGGGCATCCGCAATATCGTTATCATGATAATCGGATAACCGGTCGATCAGCTCCTCCTTCGGAAGTCCGCTGCGGATGATCTCGACCAGTTCTTCCACATAGTGTTGTTCTTTTAAAACTTCTGTTTCCATTTCTGCCTCCTTTTCCGTTGTAACTGTCCTTTATCCGTCCAGTTACTTTTTATCATCAGGACTGTGCGTATCTTCGCGCCTCCTGATCGAATTGCCTAATTTCGGCAACAAAAAGAACACCGCCCAGGATAATTCCTGGCGGGGTCCAACCATACATCGCTGTGATGGACAGGCCGTTCCCTTGCGGTGTTCTCGAGACATCTCAATATGGAATCCAGCTACCGGAGATTTTCTGTCACTGCACCGATAGCCGCATCCTGCGTCTCTCTGTATGCCACACCGCATTTCGTACTTCGCCCTGTACTATCGCAACTATCCATGCAATTCACCTCCGTTAGATCTCTGATTTTTATCATTTTCCGCGAAAAAAGAAACTGCTGCGTGCAGATATCTTTTTCCGCCCACAGCAGTATACCATTTTTTTATAGGAATTGTAAAGTAAAAATCTGGCAAAATAAAGGTAGGACATACGGTAAAAACATGTAAACTATTCCGGCTGCCTGCTGTCCTGATCCTCACCGTCCGCGATAACAGAAATACACGTAAAGTCGGAAAAAGACCCGTAATTTCTCTCTACCTCATCAGCACCACCGTTGCCAGAATGCACGCAAACCCGATCAGGTCCGTCGGAGAAAAGCTGGAATGCAGCCAAACGACGGACAAGGTTGCTGCGGTCAATGGTTCCAGACAGGACAGGAGTGCCGCTTTTACGGGTCCTACCAGAGCGATCCCCTGAAGAAACAGCGTAAACGCACCGACAGTCCCAAGCAGGACGATCACCGCCATATAGAGGATCGCCCGTCCGTCCAGGCCTGCCGGAATCTTCCAGCTCTGGGCGATCAGGGACAGGGCGAGCCCGCCGATGAACATTCCCATTCCGGACACCGGGATACTTCCGCGGTGTTTTACCGGTGCTCTGGAAAGCAGGGAGTAGCTTGCCGCACCGATTCCAGCCATGAGTCCCCAGAAGAGCCCCCTCGGTGTGAGTTCCATGTTTCCGGGCTTTCCGCCGGTGGCAAGAAGCCAGACACCAAACAGCGCCAGAAAAATGCAGAATACGGTCCGTTTATCCGGTGCTGTCCTTGTGGTCATGCAGACATAGACTGCGATAAATACGATGGACAGATTCTGGATCACCGTCGCGGTTCCGGAATTCGTCCATTTGATGGCGCTGAGGTACGCGTACTGGCAGAGCGCCAGACCCGCAATGGCAAACAGAATGATCTCTATAAGCCCTTTTTTGTCTTTTCCAAGTTCTTTCAGATTCAGACTGTGCTTCGCAAACGCAAGAAACAGCAATATGATCCCCGCTGATGTCATTCTCACCGCCGTCACCCATGTCGTATCTACCGGATACTGGGAAAACAGCGCCTCACTGCAGGTTCCCGAAAGTCCCCAGCTCGTCGCCCCCGCCGTGCAGCAGAGAATTCCAAGTTTTTCTCTCTTCTTGTCCTTTGTGTCTGTCATAACACCCTCCAGATAATCGATCGATCTTCATAATATCGTCATTGCAGCCTGCCCGTCTGGACCTGCTGCCCTGACATTTGAATTATATCGGGATTCCGAAGATGTGTACAGCAGAATTTCCATAAAAAGCCGAATTTGTCTTTCTTTACATCCGGGCCAGAACCGTCTCTTCCTCCGGAATACTCGGAATCCCGCCCGACTGTGTCGTGGAGATGCTCGCCGCCGTGCAGGCGAACTGACCGATAAATCCAAGTTCTTCCGTGCTGAACTCTTCCGGCGCTTTTCCTGCCTTTAACAGTCTGGACACCGCGCTTCCTCCGAAGATATCCCCGGCTCCTGTCGTATCGATCGGTTTTACCTCCGGGCACTTTG
>ERZ779895.936-NODE-936-length-35925-cov-9.500558_pt1 | contig 35925 bp, 37 predicted proteins | sample MGYA00511093_ERZ779895 | MGnify/ENA primary metagenome ERZ779895 (study PRJEB29588, sample SAMEA2142970) | human gut metagenome | biome: human gut; feature: human-associated habitat; material: faeces | place: Denmark | collected 2008/2010 ... | reverse complement strand
TACCTCACTTTCTGTGGGTATTATTGGCATTTACACGGTTCGGTATTCAGCCTCAGCGGACACCGAAATTCCGAATTAAGAATTCCGAATTCCGAATTAAAACTTGATTCCGGGGTTCTTCGCACGGAACGCGGCTTCAACGCCGGAAATAGCGGCGCTGCCGTTCCCGCCGGAAACCCCTGTTGTTGTCGGTGCTGAACCTCCCGCGAACTGCGGATATTTCTTCAGCACCTCGTCGATTGCCTTTTCAAGCGGCATGTCGTCGCTGACTTTAAGCGAAGCCAGCGCTACTACGTCGTCCGCCGCGTCGGGCTTTACGCCCTTTGACGTGGCGAGCAGCTTCGCTTCCAGAGCGGCGGCTTTCTTCTCGGCTGCGTCCGCGCGGTCTGACTGCACCTTGATAGCTTCCGCGGACTTCTGCTCTGCGGATTTCTGGTCGTCCTGCCACTTGTGGAATGCTTCCAGTTCCTCCTTGCCGGGAAGTCCCTTGCGTTCGCGCTGAACGCGTGCCTTAATGAGGTCGTTGACCTCGTCCTGCGTGAATGTTTTTGCCGCCCCCTGCGCGCCAGTTTTGCGCACAATACCGTCCGGGTTTACATCGCCGAGAATGTTTTGCGCAAAACTTTGCGTAGATGTGGTAGGATCACCTCCGGCGGTCTGAGCGCCGCCCTGCTCCTGTGTTGCCTGAGTGGTCTGTGTTTCGTCTGCCATAGTTACCTCCGTTTTAAGTCCGTATGACTGTTTTCCGCGCGGCTTTTAATGTCGTCAGCGTGTTTCGGACAATAAAAAAGCGCCGTGCTTATCGCATAGCGCTTGATTATTCAGTTGATTGCGGGAGATTTGCTGAAAGCTCCTGCGCCTTTTCAAGCAGTTCGACCAGCCGTTCAGCCTTTTCAAGAGCCTTTTCAAGCTCTGTCGTGTCAACGTGCGTCTCAAATTCAAGCGGTTTCTTGCGCTCTTCTGAAAGAAATATAGCCATTGCAAACTCCTTTTAGGCATAAAAACAGCGCCCCGAAGAGCGCTTGGTTATTGGAATGAAAAAGCACCCTGTTTGGCGCAGGGTGCGAGAAAAATTAAGCTATTATACGGACAATTTCAGACGGAGAAATCAACTTTGTTTCGAAATCTCCGCCGGTATCGACATCAACGACATAATCGTCGCCAATACGGTCAACAACGGAACCTTTGCGCCCGTCTTTAAGCAAAACAGTATCATAGAGTTCAATCGTCATCTTTCTTCGTCACCTTCTTCTCTGTCACATACGCGCTTGTGAGCCGCGGTTCGGTCTTGCCGTTCTCAATTATCCAGCCGGTACAAACATTAGCCTGCTTGCCGTTGGCGCCGGTTATGCGCATTACATACTCATAAAGCTGACCGTGGTCGTTTGAGCCTTTCAGCTTTAATGCACTTTCATCAAGGTTTGCGGATATGTTATCAATAAGTTCCTGGTAGTTGTCTATTGTATATCCCAGAGCTTCGCGGAAAGCGCGGGCTTTGTCTGGTTGTTTCAATGGATCGAGCGCATATTTCGTGAACTTCTCTTTCGGAATTTCAGCGAAATACTGCAAACTTATTCTTATTGGCTACCTTGCTTTTATTATACCACTTCCGCCGGATTTGTCAAGAGCCTTACCGCGCATAAACGAAACAAATTCGGGGTCGAGCTTGTCAAACTCGCCTTTCTTGAACGCTGCGAAGCTCTCCGCAAAGTATTCCGACTTGCTTGCGGTAGCGTACCCCGAGATTTTACCCGCATACTGGCTCATGCGTGAGCCGATAGAGTTGTTGGTTTTGGCGTCGAACGCTTCCCACTGCAGGTGGTGTCCCATTTCATGAACGAAATAGTCATGCGCCGAACCGTCCCCGACAAGAGAACGCCCTGCCTGTTTGTACCGCATAGCAATTTCACGATGTGCGCCTATCAGGTCGTCCATGTTCTTCATTACGGTATCCCATGCTTCCTGCGCTTGTTTATTGTATGCTGCAAGCGCTTCCGGATTTTTGAGGACGTTTTTGTTTATGTAAACGCCATGCTCAACGGGAGAGTATGCCATAACCGCGTCCGCACTTGAAAATATTTTCTTTCCTTTTGCGGAATTCGGGTCAATAGACTTGATACCGCTGATTTTAGGAAAGTCGTATTGCTCGAACACATCGGTAAGCGCACGGTTGATATCATTTGTGTGTTCAACAGATATTCCCTTGAAATCAGCCGCGCCCTTGAACGTCTTATCACCGAGCCGCTGCTCAATGAACTTGCCTGCGTACTCCTGCGCTTCCTGAACGGTCTTTGCAGGAGTGAAGCTGCTCACGGCTGATACCGTCTGCGGTTTATTCATCTCCGCAGCCATAGCCGCGCGGCGGGCGCTGTCGTTGTCTGGCTTCACGCTCCCGTAAGTCCTCACCCTGTCCGACCGATATTTCAGCCCGTTGCTGTCGCAGTAGGATTTCAGCGCCTTGTTCTGCTCCGCCATTCTCCGGCGGACTTCCTTTGCGCCCTCGGTATCTCCTGCGGCTTCGAGCATATCGGCTTCCGTTTTGGATTTGCGCACCTTGCGCTCAAGCTCCCGCTGCTTGCAGACCTTGTGATAAAGCGCTTTATCTTTCTCGTCGTCATACTCAACCGAAGACTTCCGGAACAGCCCGTCGGAAACGCCACGCGGACGATGCCCGCAGTTTATCCCGAACAGCCCGTCCGGCTCGCCGAAGCTCGTCTGCGACAGCGGAATTACCTTGTGCTTCCTGCCGTTGATGTCGGTTATCTCGGTAGTCCTGCCGGAGCGTGAAATCAGCTTGCCCTGCCAGGGACGGCACTTCGGGCGGCTTCCGGGGTGAGAACTAACGGTAGCTTACGCCGATGAGTTCAACGACCTGGAATCTTCCGCCGGACAGTTCAAGAGCATTTCCCTCAAGGGATTCCTTGTAGGCGCTCTGTCCAAGATTTCACGTTCGCTCATCAACAACAGCAACTTCCCTATCGTTGACTATGTCATCGGCAAGATCGCGGAGAAGTTTGCGCTGTGGACAGACAAGGAGCTTATCAAGGGTACCACCGACAAGATCGAGGGACTTTCCGGAATCACTCAGGTAGTTACAACTGCGGCTTCCACCGTTATCACCGCGGACGAGCTTATCGACGCGCAGGACATGGTACCTGATGTATTCCAGCCGAACTGCGTATGGATAATGAGCAAGCAGGCGCGCACTGCTATCCGCAAGCTCAAGGACGGCGAGGGCAACTACCTGCTCAACAAGGACGCTACCACCAAGTGGGGTTACACTCTGTTCGGCAGACCTGTGTACATTTCTGACGCGGTGGACAGCATTGCGGCGGGCAATACCCCTGTCTACTACGGCGATTTCTCCGGACTTCTTCTATCAGGCGTTCCAGTGCGTCTTGCGAACCCAATGCCGAAAGCGCATAAAGACCGCTGATCTTATCAAGCGGATATAATTCTCTTTTTTCCCACTCGCAATAACTGTCATAACTCCTGATACCCTGCGCTGCTGCGATTTTTTCATAATCGCCGGCAGACCTGGTCTGCATCTGAAAATGATTACGCTCCGAAATAAGAGCTGAAAGCGTTCATAAGCCTGCGAGCCAGTTTGTAGAATGTGGTCTTTTTCATGCCCAGGCGTTTCATAGCCTCTACTGCTGTTATTTTGTTGGAATGCAACAGGTAAATCACCTCGGCATAATTGTCGGGGAAGAGCTTTGAACTCTCTGGCTCCACCATAATGCTGATAAGCTCGTTGATGGTATCCGTCCTGCTTGGATTCTGCTCAATGAGAAATTCGGAATCCGTGCTGTACCGGACTGTCTGGACATAAGCGGAGCGCTCCTCTTTTATTCTGTTGATATATTCCATCTCGCCAGTCCTGCCAGATTGATTGGCTCAACAAGGCGGACAGCTACTAAAACCGCAGTGATAAACCATTTCCTTTATGTAATGCTGTTATGCTCATGTGCGAATTATCACAGGGTTTCGGGACAAAAAACGCCCTTTAATAGGGCTGATACAGCACGCCGAAACGCCTGAAATATAAGAGAGCCGCCCCGATTTTGGAGCGGCTCTTTTCTTTTGGTATTGTGGCGCACTCTATGCTGTGCCATACAAAGTAGAGTGCTGAATACACGCTGTGTATTGACTGTTTGCGCTGGATATTCGGCCGGGTCAGTACGCTGGCGAATGCTCCCGTTTTGTTATGCGGTTTCTTCTGCGGTCTTCCGGTTAAGCCTGCACTTGTCCTTCCACTTACCCTGCCAGTAGCGGATGAGTGACATCAGCGCGGTTATCACCCAGGTAAGGCAGGTAGTGGTCCAGACTGCCCACCAGCCCATTGCCGGGATATGAACGAGGATTATCGCGAATCCGATACGGCCTGCGACCTCCACGAAGCCGTTTATCATCGCGTAAACTACATCGCCTGCGCCGTTGAGCAGTCCGCGGGTGGTGTGGATAGTTCCGAGCGCCACGTAGAACAGGCAGGAAAGCTTCAGCGCCTGACCGCCTATCTCGATGACCTCCGGTTCGTCAACGAACATTCCGACGATCTGATTGCCGAACGCCAGGAATATCCCCATGATGAACAGCGCGAATCCCGCCGTTACAAGCATGCTGCGGTGATATCCGCGTATAACGCGATTTTGCAGACCCGCTCCGATGTTCTGACCCGCGAAGGTGGAAACCGCCGCGTTCATGGAGGCAAATGGCTGCTGCACGAGCTGCTCGACGCGCATTGTCGCGGTGTACGCCGCCATGACTGTTTCGCCGAAGCCGTTCGCGGTCCTTTGTAGGAATATCATTGAAACGGATATCATGGCGTTCTGGAGCGCTATCGGAATGCCCGTCGAGATTATCCGGCGGCATGCCTCGCCTTCGATCCTGGCGTCCTCGCGGGTGAGCTTGAAGTACGGGTTCTTGCGGAATCCTACCACTATCGACCCCGCGGCGCTCACGCCCTGGGATATCACGGTAGCGTAAGCCGCGCCGACCACCCCGAACTGGAACACGCATACGAACAGCAGGTCAAGCCCGACGTTGAGCAGGCTCGCAACGACCAGGAATATCAGCGGCGTGCGGGAATCCCCAAGCGACCTCATAACGGAGTTTATCCAGTTGTACGCCGCCACGCATATCGTGCCGGAGCACGCCGCGCGCATGTAGGCGGTGGCGTCTTCCAGGAGGTTTTCCGGGGTGTTCATCATCTTCATCAGAAGTCCGGCGAACGCCACGGAGATTACGGTTATCACAGCTCCGAACGCGATTATGACATACGCGGAGTTGGTGATCAGTTTGCGGACTTCCTTGTGCATTCCCGCGCCGAACCGTTGGGATATCAGTATGCCGGCTCCCACGGAAAGCCCTATGCACAGCGTGCTGAAAAGGTAGGTGAGGCTTCCTGTCGTGCCCACCGCCGCAAGCTTGTTCGCGCCGAGGTACTTCCCGACGATGATGGAATCCACGATGTTGTATAGCTGCTGGAATACGTTTCCGGCGAACAGCGGCAGCGTGAACAGTATTATGTGTTTAAGCTCGCTGCCCTCGGTCATTTTCTTTGTGTAGCTCATATTTGTTCCTTTTTTAGCGTATTAAGTTATGGTCACCTCTAAAAACCTTGTTTGAGTGAAAATGTGTATAGTACACCGCCTGCTTCTTCAAACCTCCTCGTAAGGCATACAGCCTTACTTCGTCGGCTTTCATCGCATTCGGCGCACTCTACCCATTTTCCCTTTTCAAACCGGTTTTTAGAGGTTCCCTTATTAATTTCCCCGTAACACAAAAACAGCCCCGCATTTGAGCGGGGTCATTATGTCGGAATGTACGTTCAGTCTGAAAGATAAGACTTCACAAGCACCTGGAGCAGCTCGTCACGGTCGATGTGGCGGATAAGCCCGCGGGCGTTGTTGAACGTGGTTATGTAGGTGGGATCCTCTGAAAGAATGTAGCCCACAAGCTGATTTATCGGGTTGTAGCCCTTCTGCTTGAGAGCGTCGTATACAGTAGTAAGGATCTCCTTCATTTCGTTTTCCCTGTCGTCGTGGACAGAAAAAGTCATAGTCTTGTCATGCATAATATCGATCCTTCCTTCAGTTGAAGATTATAAGCAGCCATTTATAATGGTTACAATTCGATTACAGTATGATTATACACGTTTTTGATGAAAAAAACAACCCGATTTACTGCGTTTGGGCATTTTCACCATATAAAATCTATGAATCTGACAAAAAGGCTTTCAGGTCTTTGGATAATCTTACAATTTTGGCGCGTGTTTTATTTCAAATATATAAAATTTGCTAAAACACTTGTATAATTACAAAAAATATGATATAATCATATGTAAGAATGCGGCGGCTGTGTATCACTCCCGCCGCTGTGAAATCACTTTACTCAGGAGGAACCACACATGGCAGCTGGAGATGGATTCAGACAGGTCCCGTTAGGATTTGATAAAAATGAAGTTAACGCATACATAAGCGACCTCCGCAAGAAGATGAGCGCGCTAGAAGCGGACATGCGCTCCAACGACGAAAAGACTAAGGCGGCTGAAAAGCTCGCCGAGGAAGCCGACGGCCGCATAAAGGCTGCCCAGTCCGAGGCTGACAGGAAGGTCGAGGAAATGAGCTCCCAGCTTGAGGAGGAGAAGTCCACCACCAAGCGCCAGCTCATCGAGATACGCAACCTGAAGGATCGTATCGACGCTGAGAAGAAGAAAATGACCGACATGCTCAAGAACGGCAAGGGCGTCTCCGCTGAGGCCACCCGTGCGTTCAACGAGGTCATCGACAAGGCAAACGAGGAAGCGTCCGCTATAATCGACAAGGCGAACGCCCAGGCTGCTGAGATAATCGCCGCCGCTGACAGGGAGCGCGCCGCCGCATCCGAAAAGACAGAGGCGTTCCTCGCAGTGCTGAAACAGCAGATCGAGGCAATGACCGACAGCTTCAACGCAGTAAACGGCTCCGCAGCGGAACTTCTCGGGGCTGCCGCTGCGCCCGTATTCACGGCTCCGCAGCCCGTGCCGGTGGAGGTTTCCGCGCCTGCTGCTTCCGCAGATCATGAGGAGTCTTCGGCTCCAGCAGAAGCAGAACCGGAGGAGACAGAAGCGCCTGTATACGAGCCTGAAACCGCTGAGTTCCCTGAAACTGCTGAACCTGCCGCAGAGGAGCATGAGACTCCCGCCGAGGAAGAACCCCAGACCGAGCCGGCGCTTCCCGATGACGCCGAGGAGGACGCTCCCGCATTATTCGGCGACTGGAGCGGAAATGACATGGCTGACGCCATCGCAGCCGCTGAAAAGAAGATGGCTGAGGAAAACAAGCAGGATATCCCGCTTGTCAACCCTGATTCCGGCAGCGATCCGTTCGGCGGCGTATTCGACATGAGCGACAACCACGACGATATGAGCGGCTTCGACATGGATGCCCATACAGAGGAGCCCGAGCAGGTCGACGAGATAAAGCCGCTGGACGTATCCGACCACTCGGAGGCTTCGTTCAACAACGACTTCTCGAAGGATCTCCTTGCGCAGACCATGCCCTCCAGCGCACTGACCGACGCTGACGACGACCTCCTTGCGGCTGTAAGGGCTGCCGAGGAAGCTGCTGCGATCAAGCCCAACAACGTATCCGATATCGACATGGACGAGCAGCCGGAAAGCTCCGGTTCCGAGGAGGACGACCTGATGAAGGCTCTCCGCGAGGCTGAGGCGGCGTTCGGCGGGACCTCATTCCATGACGCGGCCGATGAGGAGCCTGAGGAGGATACCTCCGCTGCGGCTGACCCGTGGGCGGAGCTTCAGAACCAGCTCAAGGCTATGGAATCCGCGAACGGCGCTTCCTCCGCGATAACCTACGACGCTCCCGAGCCGCAGGAGGAAGAACAGCCCGAGGAGCAGTCCACCACACCGCCCTCCGCAGATGATTCCTCTATCTGGGATTTCGGCGGCGGAAACTCCGGCAGCGGCTCCGACGATGACGACATGAGTTCCGATTTCGGCGGCTTCGGCGGTTTCTGATAACATGAAAATAACGGCGGTGCAGTGGCTCTGCGCCGCCGAATTATCGTAATAAAAGGCAGTATAAATATGGAAATAGAACTGAACACAAGCGAACTCAAGGAAAAGGCAAAGACTCTGAGGGCAGGCGACAAGGTGCTTCTCAGCGGAACGGTGTACACGTCCCGCGACGCCGCGCACAAGCGAATCAAGGCGTGCGTTGAGAACGGCGAGCCGCTTCCATATGAGATAGACGGCGCGGCGATCTACTACGCCGGACCGACCCAGGCGAAGGACGGCATGGCGATAGGCTCCTGCGGCCCCACCACCTCCAGCAGAATGGACGTATATTCTCCCATGCTGCTTGATATGGGGCTTTCCGCGATGATAGGCAAGGGAGAGCGCTCCGAGGCGGTCTGCGAGGCGATAAGGCGCAACGGCGCAGTGTACTTCTGCGCGATAGGCGGAGCGGGCGCGCTTGCCTGCAAGTGCATTCCGGAATGCGAGGTCATCGCATTCGAGGATCTCGGCTGCGAGAGCGTAAAGCGGCTCAGATTTGAGAAGTTCCCGCTAATAGTCACTATCGACTGCGTGGGCGGAAACCTGTTCAAGTCGGGCAGGGAAAAGTACTGCCGGAAGTGACGAGCATGCGCTGCGGCTGGTTGTAGTATTTTTGCATAAACGAAGGCTATTTTTTTCATGTAAAACGCTTTTCTTTGGGAAATTTTCCGATTTTCCTTGACAAAACTTATAGCAGGTGCTATAATTATCCCTAGTAGAGATTTTTACATTTAAAGTAATTTCGGAATTAACTATGGCTGATTTTTCACAGATGTCTGACGAGCAGCTTGCGGGCTGTGTTTCCTCAGCGGAAAGCGGCGAGGCTGTCGCTGAGATGGTTTCGCGCTATACCGGGCTTGTGCTTGCGCTTGCCGGGAAGTACAGCGGCGGCGCCGATTACGAAGAGCTTGTGAGCGACGGGCTTGACGCGCTGCTCTCCGCGCTGCGGAAGTATTCCCCGGAGAAGGGGAGCTTCAGCGGGTTCGCTTCGGTGTGCGTCAGCAACCGCATGAAGAACGCCGTAGACCGCGCGAAGCGCCGCAATGAGCGTCTGGAGGAGCTTGCTGACGAGGATATCCCCGACAGTTCGCCCACGCCGGAGGAGCTTGTTATAGGCCGTGAGAGCGCCGACGAGATCACAAGATGTATGAGGTCGTTGCTGTCTCCGCTGGAGCTTGGGTGTATCGAGGGAGTTATCCTCGGAATGCCGTATTCAGAGATCGCGGAGAAGCTGTCCGTCTCGGCGAAGTCCGTGGATAATGCCGTGACTAGGGCGCGTGCAAAGCTTAAGCTGGTTTTCCCGAGGCTGTGACTTCGGGCTGGATATGACCCGGTAGCTTAATTTACCAGAGCGTTGTTTATCAAAGGTGTCGGTGGGAGTCCGACCAGGGCGAAAATTTTTTTTATGAGGTATGGACTATGTACACAGACATCACTTTAAAGTGCAAGGACTGCGGCGCTGACTTCGTATTCACCGCTGGTGAGCAGGAGTTCTACGCAGAGAAGGGCTTCACAAATCAGCCCCAGAGATGCAAGGCTTGCCGCGACGCTAAGAAGAACGCAGGCAAGAGCGGCAGAACCTTCTACGAGGCTACTTGCGCTGGCTGCGGCGGTATCGCTAGAGTTCCCTTCGAGCCGAAGGAAGACAGACCCGTATACTGCAGCGACTGCTTCGCAAAGATGAGAGGCGAGTAATTGACCCGCCCGGATTGGTTGGTATTTTCTCTCAGAAACTAGCATTTACTCAGACAGCACCGTAAGGTGGAGCGCAAATTTCTATAGAACCTATTGATCAACTCGCAAAAGTGACCCTCCCGATTTTTCGGGAGGGTTTTCTTTTTTATTTGGAGATTTGACGCAATCTGTGTGGGAAATAAAGTCGGTGGAAAATTATAGTTAACAAATTGTTGTTTAAAGGCGAAACGCTGCTTGTGAGAGAAAACTATAATTGGGTTAGTTAATCGGTGGAGCAGAAGGATTGCTTACCTTGTAGTAGCTCCCACCAATGATAATATATGCTTCGCTACCTCTATCTTCGTAGGTAAAGGCACTTTCACCTTTCACATAGAATTCATAACTTTCCGAGCCTTCTACTGCTTCTGGCTCATCGCAAGCAGTCAGCTTCAAATCATAGAACCAGTTAATAACAGGGGTTGTAGATAAATCATTGGAGTCATATTCCTCTGAACCAATTTCAAATGCAGTTTCTTCTCCTTGTGAGTAGAAAGACACTGTAATCATTGTTGTAGGTTCGGGGAAAGAATACACTTCTGAAGCACTAACAGCCTTTTGATTGCAACCGACCAAACCTAACACACAAACTAATGCTAAGACAAGTGTTATCAACTTCTTCATACAATCACACTCCTTTGTCAAATTCAAGTTTGTCACAATCCCAACTGGCATGCCTATCATTAAGGATTCCACAAACTACGCCTATAATTTTATCTCACATATTAAATACCGTTCCGACAAACAGCGGCTGACCGTCAAGCCCGGTTATCACGAACAGGAATGGTCTGTCGAGCACGAAATCTATCTCCTGGATATTCTCCGGCGGGCATGCGGAGCCGCACAGCAGCATTTCCGTGAACGCCGCCGCTGTACAGCCTTCCTCGTCAATAGTGACCCTTGCCGACTGCCGCGCACTGTTAACGTATAGCTCCGAGGAACACAGCTCCGAGAAATCCGCGTTTTCGCTGAACACATCGGTGATGCCCAGCTCCGTCAGACCTTCCCTGAGGTCGATAGTGGAGGTAACGTCGAATTTCGGCAGTGCGAGATTCACCTTCATGGTTCGCGAGTTTTCGTAGTCGTAGCCATCGGTCAGCAGGCTAAGGTAATTCCCAGAATCCAGCACATCGCTGACGGATTTGTCCTCGTCGGGGAGTATCAGCCACATATCGCACCCGCTTACGAACGGCTGCTTCACTGCGCCGAAGTCCTCGCCCCAGTAGTAGCTGCGGTCGAACGACTGGTTCATGAACTCCGCCTGGACATCTCCGGAGGGAGCGTGGAACGTGCGCGTATCATTGAGCTGCTTATTGAATTCGTTATCCCAGCGCCCTTTGAACCACACCGTGGAATACAGCGCCATCAGCGTTGAGGCGTCCGGGGCGACATCGGACACAGCGTCATTCAGCATGCCGCCGGTCTGCTCGTTGAGCCAGCCGCGGATAGCCTGAGTCATTTCATCAGAGCCGAACTCCCCGGAATGCACGGAGGCGTAGTAGCTCTTTGCGAGAGTGCCGATGGTCCCGCTGTTGGTTTCGAGGCTGTCAGAGAGCCACACTGAGTTCGCTAGGACGCTCTTTATCGCGCCGTCGTCGCAGTAATTTGCGTTCCAGACCTGCCCCGCCTGGGTGCGGAGTGTCTCGATATCCGGGGCGCTCATCAGGCTGAGTATCTGGCTGCGGCTCTCGCCGGAGGTACACTCCGCGAGCATGGACAGAGCCATGTACAGGCTCAACGGGGAGTACGCGCGGTTCTCCTGGGTGCCGGAAAGGTAGGTGCGGGAGCTGTCGCCGTAGAAGCTCCACAGGCTGTCGCAGTAGCCTTCCGGGGCGCTGAGCTGCTTCCTCCGGGAGGAGTTCCACTTGTCCCAGCCGTTTTCGTTCTCGCCGGGGTACTGAGCCATCTTCGGGTAGACCGGCTCGGTGGATTTAACTGCGCCTGCATTGACGCAGCCCGGAACATTCGTGAACGTAACGGCTGCAAGCAAAACGGCCGACATGGATTTTGCCGCCTGGGTCAGGAGTTTATTTTTCATATAGTATTCCTTTCTGCGTAGGTTCGGAGGTCTTTTGTATGTAATACCGCTTACGGAAGTAAAAGGTTGCAGAAATTAGATATAAAAAATGAGGGAGCCTGATGGTTCCCTCGTTTTTGTGAGAGTACTATAACGACCGCGCTTTGTATTATCCCGCTGAAGAATACAGCATAGTGACGTTGTTCTCAGCGTAATCCAGCAGGAATATGCAGTCGTTGTTCGCGATTATATCCGGGAATTCATCCTGCCCCAGATCCAGCAGCGCGGCACGAGCAGATTCCGCGTCGTCGTCATACCAGCCTATCAGGAGATAATTGTCCGTGTCCTGCCGGTAGTAGTCGGGTTCCTGCACCAGCGTCTGCGTGGGAAGGTGCTTCCGCATTCTGGCGCAGAATATCTCGTCGCGGTTCATAACGCCGTCGCTTGTGATGAAAACCGAGAACGCGGACTTGCCTATCAGATGTTCTTCTGTGTTTTCCCTGTTGCGCCAGCCCAGTTCCGACTGCTCGCCGAGTACATCATAATTACGTGTAAGCACCGTGGTGGGGTAGTAGGTGTTGAGCATGTTATAGAAGATAAGGGTGTTGTCGCCGATCCCCTCACAAGAAGGAAGAATTATCGGCAAACTGCCGTAGAGGGTCCTTACGGAGAGATCCTCCGTAAGGAAGCAGACATTCCCGACGCCGTAATAAACATCAGTCAGACCGAGGCCGTACAGACCGACCTCCCCGGTTGAAAGCTCCACGGTCAGCACGGTTTTTAGAGTCTGGTTGAAGTCTGGCAGGGTGTATTCAGCGGAAATGTACATTCTGTCGTAAACTGCCTGCACGCCCTGGGTGGGGAGGTAGCGTATGTTTCCCGACATTTCCGGGACATCGAACACGGTTTTGCCGGTCTGATGGTTCACAACGGTAAGCCACTCCGTAGAGTCCTTTACGGAGCCGTCCTCGTCGAATTCGAAGGCAAACCTTTCGTATACGACGTAAGTGTCGTTTGCAAACAGCGCGGACAGCCAGGAATCGTCGCTGCCGTAGTCGTACAGCAGCTCTTCCGTTCCGGTGAGCGGGTCGAATCGCCACAGCCTGTTTTCAGACCACCACTCGCCGTGGATCTGGGAGCCTTCAGTGAAGTACATCTTTTTGTCAAAGCAGCCGAGGAAGTTGTCACCTCCCCATTTGCCGAGCAGCGGAACATCGTAGGTTTCCACATTGAACGGAAGCTCGCTGACATCGCACCAGGTTCCGTTCAGCTCGAAAATATCGCTGTACTTTGAATCTCCTCCGGATATCAGCGAAACGCCCGAGGAGTTCCCTGTCTGCACTGGCTGTTCAGTCTGTTCCGGCTGACCCGGCTGGGAGGATACATCTGCGGTGGTTTCTCCGGCGGGCGGTGCCTCGGAGCTATGCGGAGCCTCGGCGGATCCCTGCGCGGTCTGGACTGCCTCCGCAGTGGAGGTCTGAGTTGATCCGGTGTTCCCGGTGCAGCCGCACAGCATCGCGAATGTGGCAAGTAGTGCAATGTGCTTTGCGTATTTGGGCATGGCTTTCCCTCCCTTTATTACTTGTATTCGTAGTCGTAAAAATGGAAGAAAAAGTTTCGCACCAGGCGATTTGTTTTGAATAAAAATACCAGCTCCTCCAATACTTTCATCAGACGAAACAACGGAGGTACACATCATGACAGCACGGTCACTTGACATAATAATGGCTCTGGGAGCGGCTCTGGCGCTGCTGCTGGGAGGATTCGCAGGCTTTGCGGAGGAATGCGACGAGATACCGTCTGAGGTTCTGCGGCTGCACATTCCGGCAAACAGCGACAGCCCCCGCGACCAGGAAATAAAGCTGGCGCTCCGGGACTGCGTATTGCAGGAGTACGGCACGCAGCTCTCCGGAGCGCGCAGCCGCGAAGAAGCCGCCGATACGGTGCGCGGGCTGCTTCCGGAGATAGAAAAAACCTGCTGCGAGTTCCTTTCGCAGCAGGGCGTTGACTATGGAGCTGAAGCCGAGCTTACCGAGATGTACTTCCCGACCCGGCGCTACGAGCAGGCGACTCTCCCGGCGGGGGAGTACCAGGCGCTGCGCATAACCCTCGGCAGCGGGGAAGGTCACAACTGGTGGTGCGTGATGTACCCGGCGATGTGCATTCCGCTGGCTTCGCAGCCTGCGGATACTCTGGATACACTGCCGGAGGATTTCACCGGGAACCGTGTGGAATTCAGGTTCGCGGTCTACGAGTTCTTTAAGTCGCTGTTTACAGGCGAATAGTCAGGCGCACCAGGAGAGTCAGCGAAAACGCCGCAGCCAGGCGTATCTTGCTGCGGCTGATCCGCGCCGCCAGACAGCTTATCTCCCCGAGGGCGCACGCCTTATCCACGAACTGTATCACCCAGGTCTCGCGGAAGTGCGGCATGTGCGGCGACAGCGGCCACATGTGGTTTGCGATCATATCGCCCTCGCGGTCGTTTATCGGGAACATCTCCGCGGCGTTGAAGAACGCTACTTTCGGGTGGCCTACGGCGTGGTTTCCCTCGCCCTCCACCGGTTCGTGCTGCTTCCTGTCGTAGAGGAACAGGTCGTGCAGAAGCCCCGCCCTCGCGGCGGAGCAGGCGTCAAAATGGAGCTTCCGGCAGAGCAGGAAGTTGTAGTAGGATACGTTCAGGCTGTGCTGTAAGCGGGTCGTGCCCTTGTGGTGGGTGTACTCACCGAGCTCCTGCACAGCGCTTGTGTTGAGCAGGTCGTGAACGCAGTCGTAGTATTCCGGTATCTTGTCAATGGTCTTGCGTGAGAATAAAGCTTTGTACAATTTATCACCCTGTTGCAGGTAAACGCTGTCCGCTGAGGACGGCGCGTCCCTGTTTTGGCATTTCTGCCCAATTCTTGCCTGCGGTTTATAGTTACATTGTACTATAATGTTGCGCGTTTTTCAACAGCTTATGCAGGGATTTGTCGAAACTGCACAGTTAATTTTTGCGAATTTGTGCAGTTTGTCAACAAAAATCGCACCATCTGAGAAATAACGGCAGGATACCCGCAGAAGTATTACCAGGCGGCAGAAAAACCCAGGAACTCCGCCGGAATAACGACAAACTGCGCAGCGGAAAAGTGGTAAGATAAACATGCTTGAAAGGGGGAAACCAAATGGTTAAGCTATACAACGACGGAAAGCGTATAACAGCAGCGCTTTCCGGGGATATCGACCACCATGCCGCCCGGGAAATGCGCCGGGAGCTTGACGAGGTGATAGAGCGCTCCCAGCCGGAGCTGCTGATAATCGACATGGAGAACGTCGGGTTCATGGACAGCTCGGGGATAGGGCTGATACTCGGGAGGCTGCGTGCGGTCAGGGCATGCGGCGGGGATATCATCATCAAGAACGCGCGCCCGGAAATCGCCGGGGTGATAAAGCTGTCCGGGCTTGCCGGGCTGCTGGTGGAAACCAGGGAGGTCGTGAAATGAAACGTGAGATACTGAACGAATGCCGGCTGAGCTTTCCGTCGCTGTCGGTGAACGAGAGCTACGCGAGGGCTGCCGCGGCTGCTTTCGCGGCTCAGGCGGACCCTACCGTGCGGGAGATAAGCGAGATAAAGACCGCGGTTTCCGAGGCGGTCACGAATGCCATCGTGCACGGATACCGCGGCTGCGTCGGCACGGTGGAGCTGATAATGCGGCAGTACCCGGGAGGGTTGTTCTACATATGCGTAAGGGACAAGGGCGCGGGAATACAGGACGTGGAGCAGGCGATGACTCCGCTGTTCACCACCGCTCCGGAGGAGGAGCGCAGCGGTCTGGGGTTCTCGGTTATGGAGAGCTTCATGGACCGCGTGAGCGTCAGGAGCGCGCCGGGAAAGGGAACTTCCGTCACGATGGAGAAGCGGATAAGCGCACACGCGCGCCCCGCCGAGCCGGAAAGGTCAGAAAAGCAGGTGAGCCTCGCGTGACCAGGGACGAATTCATCGAGGGAAACCTTCCGCTGGTGCATAAGCTGGCGAACAGGTTCCGGGGGCGCGGCGTGGAGTACGAGGAGCTGTACGCGGCGGGCTGCGTGGGTCTGGTGAAGGCGGTCGACCGCTTCGAGCCGGAGCGCGGGCTGTGCTTCTCGACCTACGCCGTGCCGGTGATACTCGGCGAGATACGGCGGCTGTTCCGGGACGGCGGCAGCGTGAAGATAAGCCGCAGCTTGAAGGAGCTTTCCGTAAAGGCTGCGCGGCTGCGCGACCAGCTTTCCGCCAACGGGGAGCCGCGTATCTCGGACATCGCGCAGGCTCTGGGGGTCACTCCCGAGGAAGCCGCCGAGGCGCTCTGCGCCGGAATCCCTCCGGTGTCGCTGGATCACGGTGGCGAGGACGGCGAGCCTCTGCCGGTGCCGTCCGCCTCCGGTGAGGACGCGCTCATCGACCGCCTGGCTCTGCGGCAGTGTCTGTCGGAGCTTTCCGGCGAGGACAGGGAGATACTCATGCTGAGGTACTTCCGGCGCAAGACGCAGAGCGAGACCGCACAGATCCTCGGAATGACTCAGGTGATGGTGAGCCGCCGCGAGCGTAAGCTGTTGAAGGAGCTGCGGGAGCAGTTGGTGTAGAAATCGCTTAAAACTGTTGACAAGCAAGTAAATATATGGTATCATTGTATTACATCAAATTATGGGAGGTAATTATATGCAGTCAACGGTTTCGGTATTGATGGCGGCGATAGTATTCATCGTCGAATTTTTCAGCGGGATTCTCAGCTCAGCCTCGGACAGGGAGCCAGCTAAACCCGATAAGCCTGATAAGCCTGCGGTCTCATCGACGCTGACGGTTTTCAGCAGGAACGACGAGTTCTCAGATTTGGTGGGAAAATATCAGCCGGAGGGCGCAAGGCTGAATTTCGTCAGCGAGCACATCGACTTCGAAGATTATGACGACGTACTGGAATACGGCTGGCGCGGTCAGACGGTGGATATCATCATCTGCGACAGCGCTGAAATTTGCAGATTCCTGGACAGCGTACTGCCGATGAAAGATATCGGGATATCCGAAGCGGAGGTCTCCGGGCTGTTCAGCTTCAACACTGAAAGCGGGCGGAACTCCTCCGGGGAGCTGTGCGCGCTTCCCGTTGTGAACGCTCCGGGAGTGTTCCTCTACAAGCGCTCCGCGGCGAAGAAGCTGTTCGGGACGGACGACCCGGAGACGGTGCAGTCGCACATCTCCGACTGGAAGAAGTTCCTGGAGACCGCCGAACTTGCCAGGAGCAAGGGCATCACCATGACCACCAACGCGTACGAGATGTACTTTGCGTTTGCGGGCGGTAGCAGCTTTACCGATAAAAACGGGAAGCTTTCGGTGCCGTCGGCGGCGATGGACTGGCTCTCTGCGGCTAAGAAAATGACCGACAGCGGGTGTCTCAGGGGCGGCTACAGCTGGTCAAACGAGTGGATGGAAAGCTTCGCCGACCCGGATATTTTCGGGCATTTTACGGCAAGCTGGTTTATTGAGGGAGTCCTCCCGACAATAACAAACAGCGACGACTACGCGGTCTGCGCGGGTCCGCAGTACTTTATCTGGGGAGGTTCCTACGCGCTGGTGAACCCGCAGTGCAAAAACCGTGAAGCGGCAGCGGAGCTGATCCGGAGCGTGTGCATTTCCGGCAGCATGGATACTTCGTCGCAGGACACGACTGTGATTCCCGGAAACCGCGCGAAATTCGCGGCAATGCAGCCGATAGAGCTGCCGCAGCTCGGCGGTCAGGACATCGGAAAGGTGTACCTCGAGGTGATGGACAGCGTTCCGCCGCTGACAGGGAAGAACTCCGCAGATCGTATCCTGTCTGATAATTTTCATGCGTTTATGCTGGGGTACCTCAACGGAGATCTCGGGGGTATTTCTATAACCGAAGCGGTAGATCAGTATTGCGGACAATTCTAAAAGCTATATCCCGAATACGTATAAAATCAGCCCCGGACGGTCATACGCCCGGGGCTGATTTTTGAAAACGACCACAATTCGCCTTGAATCTATTAAGATTCATCGCGAAGCGATACCATAATTCCGAATTCTTAATTCCGAATTATCCTATTACCTTGTAGTCTTTGTCCTCGACTGCCTTTTTGAGGGTCTCAAACGGGGTCTCGGCGGAGAGCTTGACTACTGCGGTGCCCTTTTCGTGGCTGACCTCGGCGCTTTCAACGGTGGGGAGCGCCTCGAGCGCCTTCTTTACAGCCGCCTCGCAGTGACCGCACATCATGCCTTCGATCTTCATTGTTACTTCCATTGATTTTTCCTCCTTGTGGTGTTTGTTGCTGATATGGTGTATTTTTCTGTCATGCGCGGGGCTGTGGACCTTCACGAAATTCAGCCTGAGCGCGTTTGAAACTACGCAGAAGCTCGAAAGGCTCATCGCCGCAGCTCCGAACATCGGGTCAAGGCTCCAGCCGAACAGGTTCACGAACACGCCCGCCGCCAGCGGTATACCTATCGTGTTGTAGATGAACGCCCAGAACAGGTTCTCCTTGATGTTCCGCAGGGAAGCGCGGCTCAGCCGCACCGCCGCCGGTACGTCCGTGAGACGGCTGTTCATCAGGACCACGTCCGCCGCGTCTATCGCGATATCCGTGCCGGCTCCGATGGCTATGCCGATATCCGCGCGGGTAAGGGCGGGGGCGTCGTTTATTCCGTCGCCGACCATCGCTACCTTGCCCTGCTCCTTCAGGGAGCGTATCACGGCTTCCTTGCCGTCCGGGAGAACTCCGGCTATTACTTCGTCGACACCCGCCTGCGCTCCGACCGCCTTCGCGGTGCGTTCGTTGTCGCCGGTCAGCATTACCACGCGTATGCCCATGTTCCGGAGCTGCTTCACGGCTTCGGGGCTTTCGGGCTTTATAACGTCCGCTGCGGCGATGACTCCGAGCAGCTTTCCGTCGCGGGCAAAGCACAGCGGAGTCTTGCCTTCGCCGGAGAGCCTGTCGGTTTCAGCGCGGAGCTCATCCGGCATTTCGGAGTTCTCCGAGATGAACTTCACGCTGCCGCCGAGAAGCGCGGAGCCGTTCAGCTTTGCGGAAAGTCCGCTGCCTGGCAGGGCGGTGAATTCCTCGGTTTCCTGCGGAGCTGCGCCGTTTTCCGAGCAGTACGCCATGACTGCGGAGGCGAGCGGGTGCTCGCTGCGGGATTCAAGCGCGCAGGCAGAGCTCAGCAGCTCCCCGCGGGTGACCCCGGCGGCGGGGATAACGTCAGTGACCGCGGGTTCGCCCTTTGTGATGGTTCCGGTCTTGTCGAGCGCCACAATGCTGACCTTTCCGGTTTCCTCAAGCGAGACCGCAGTCTTGAACAGTATGCCGTTCTTTGCGCCCATGCCGTTGCCGACCATTATCGCCACCGGAGTAGCCAGCCCCAGCGCGCATGGGCAGCTTATGACCAGCACGGAAATTCCCCTTGCGAGGGAGTATCCTACGGTCTGACCGCACAGCAGCCATACCGCGATAGTGACGAGCGCTATCCCGATGACCACCGGGACGAACACGCCGGAAACCTTGTCCGCGAGCTTTGCGATGGGGGCTTTGGTCGCGGAGGCGTCGCTCACCATCTGGATTATCTTTGACAGCGCGGTGTCGCCGCCGACCTTCTCGGCGCGGCACCTGAGATATCCCGACTGATTTATCGTTGCGGCGGAGACCTTGCTTCCCTCCGATTTGTCCACCGGAAGGCTTTCTCCGGTCAGGGCGGATTCGTTGACCGCGCTGCTGCCCTCGATGACTACGCCGTCAGCAGGAATGCTCTCGCCGGGCTTCACCGCGAATATATCCCCGACTGCCAGCTGCTCCGCCGGTATCGTCAGCTCCTCGCCGCCGCGTATCACCGTGGCTTCTGAGGGGGCGAGCTTCATCAGCGATTTGAGCGCGTCGGTGGTCTTGCCCTTGGAGCGCGCCTCCAGCATTTTGCCGACGGTTATCAGCGTGAGTATCATAGCGGCGGATTCGAAGTAGAATTCGTCCATGAAGGGCATTGCCGCCTCGGCGCCGCCGTGGAGCTGCGCGTCGGTCATTGCGAACAGCGCCGCAGTGCTGTATCCGAACGCTGCGGAGGCTCCGAGCGCTACCAGGGTGTCCATATTCGGAGCGCCCCTTACCAGCGACCTGAAGCCGCTTATAAAGAATCTCTGGTTTATCACCATGACTGCCGCAGTCAGCAGGAGCTGTATCAGCCCCATTGCAGTGTGATTTCCCTCAAGGAAGGGCGGCAGCGGGAATCCCCACATCATGTGCCCCATTGAGAAGTACATCAGTATTACCAGGAACACCAGCGAAGCTATCAGCCGGTGCTTCATCGAGCGGAACGCGTTTTCCTGCACGTTTTCGGAGCTTTTCGCGGACTTTTCCGGCTTTGCGCCCTTTACGGAGGCTCCGTAGCCTGCGTTCGTTACGGCTGCGATTATGTCCGAGCTGGACGCTGTACCCTCGACGCCCATCGAGTTCGTCAGCAGGTTCACCGAGCAGGAAGTTACCCCCGGCACTTTTGAGACCGCTTTTTCCACACGGGCGCTGCACGCGGCACAGGTCATGCCTGTGACGTCGTATTGCTGCATTTACATGCCCCTTTCTTTTTTCTTGATCTATCTGTTATTTCATCATTTTCTGCAAAGTGTCGAGGAGTTCGTCTATCACCTCGTCGTTGCCCTCGCGTATGTTCTGGGCGACGCAGCTTTTCATGTGGCTCGCAAGGAGCTGCTTGTTGAACGAATTCAGCGCCGCTGTGACAGCCGCGGTCTGCACCATGATATCCGTGCAGTAGGCGTTGTTCTCGAGCATGTTCTCTATTCCGCGAAGCTGACCCTGTATCCGTTTCAGACGGTTCATCAGCGAGCGGTATTCTTCCGGGGAGCGCTCCTTGGTTTTCTGGCAGTGCTCGCACTGGCAGCAGTCTTTGTGCTCCATTGGTATCACCTCCGTTGTTCTCTGTGGATATTATATACCCCCCACGGGGTATTTGTCAAGAGGTTTTAAAAAATATGTTTAGAAAAAACTGGATAGACATTGACTAGGCAGCAATAATGTGATATAATTTCTCTGTAGAATGCAACCTTTTTATTCTGAAATATGTCTTATTATATACAAAGGAAGATGAGCGGAAGGCTCACGTGCAAGGAGGACAATATGAGCATGACAAAAAAGGCAGTCACCATGCTGGCTGTGTTTCTGACGGCGTTTGCGCTTATAGCGGCTGCTGCTCCGATGGTAATGGCACAGGCGTCGAATCCCACGGTGCTGTTCACCGGCAGGAAGAATTTGAGCGGCGCATTCGTTATTTCCGACAGCAGTGTAGTTCCGGAGGGTTCCACGCTGTACGTAAAGAAGGGCGGCAAGCTCTACATAAAGAGCGGCGCGGAGCTGATAGTAAACGGCACGCTGAAAGTAGCCGCAGGCGGCGCAGTATACGTCAAGGGGAATCTCACGGCGGGCGAGGGCGCTGTGACTTCCGTCACCGGAAAAGTAAAGATACAGAAGAACGGCGTGTTCACCCAGGGAGGCACGCTCCGCGTGAATAAGGGCGGAAACGTGTTCGGTCTGGGGACCATCGAGGTAGTGAACAACTTTTCCGATATCGTATGCAAGGGTACGGTGAAGTCCAAGATAAAGGCTCCGGCGCCGGTCGAGACGGACGGAGTTACCACCATCGGCGGCGTGATAATCGTCAACCGCCAGTTCGACCTGCCGAAGGATTACGGTGACGGCCTCACGGACGAGACCTACAGCGCGTACCTGAAAATGCGCGAGGCTTCCGGATACGACATGTCGATAGTTTCCGGATTCCGCTCCTACGAGAAGCAGAAGGCTACCTTTGCATACTGGGCTTCCATCGACGGAGCAGAAGTAGCTGATACCTACTCGGCTCAGCCGGGGCACTCCGAGCACCAGACCGGGCTTGCAATGGATATCTCCTCGCTCAGGCAGAGCTACGGTGAAACTCCGGAGGGAAAGTGGCTCGCGGAGCACTGCTGGGAGTACGGCTTCCTGCTGAGATACCCGAAGGGCAGCGAGAAGATAACCGGGTACATCTACGAGCCTTGGCATGTGCGCTATCTCGGAACAAGCACGGCGAAGCTCCTGCACGACAGCGGCCTTACTCTCGAGGAATTCCTCGGAGTGGCGTGAGGCGGCGGTAAGGTTATATGCGACCGCACTTTTTAAGCGCGGCCGCTTTTTTTAATTCGGAATTTCGGTGTCCCGCTTCGCGGGATTGATACAATTGAATAGATGCCGCGACAGCGGCACAATAATTCCGAATTTGAAATTGAATTTGTCTCCACGATTTGTTTTTCAATATATTTTTCCCAATCACTCTCATTAAATTACACAAATGTGACGGGGGTAAACCGGAAAATATTCACAATTATGCGGGCGGTTGTACAAATCTGACAAAAACCGCTTTACATGTTGAAGATTTTGTAGTATAATAATAGAAACGTGCTGCGCGGCAGGCATTTATCGTCAGCCGGCGCAGTAATATCTGAAAGGAATGGTGGCGAAATGTCTAAATCGATCCTGATTACGGGCGGAGCGGCAAGCGGAAAATCGCGCTGGGCGGCTACCAGCTACTCGCACTATGACTACGTGCTTTACATGAGAACCGGGGAGGCTGTTGATCCGGACACTCTGCACCGCATAGAATACAGCAACAACCAGAACGGCGTTGACTGGGACATCGTAGAGGGCGTGTACGACGACCCGGCAGGCAGGATAGGCGACCACAAGTTTGTTATCTTCGACCGCCTGAGCGATTACGCTTCCATCATGATAGACCGCATGTGCCCGGATATCTCCCAGATGTCCGACGAGCTGATGAAGTCCATCGAGCGCCGCATTATCGCAGATATCGAGGATATGCGCGAGCGTATCCGGGAACTCAACGGCAGCATGATCGTAATTACCCTCGAGACCGGATTCTCGGTCGCGCCCACCGACCCAAGGCAGATAGCTTTCCGTAAGATACTCGGAAGCGTAAACCAGCGTATCGCTAATTCCTCAGATGAGGTTTATTTCTCCGCAAGCGGCATTCAGTTCAAAATCAAGTAACGTCAGCATACCATAATACATATATTGGGAAGGAATAGAACACAATGACATTTGAAGAATTCATAATGCAGGCGCGCGAAATGAACGCCTCCGATATACACCTTACCGTCGGCGCTCCCACCGTTGTGCGCGTAAACGGCGAACTCCGCAAGTATACCGAGCTTTCCGACCAGGTAGTCAACCGCACCATTCTTTCGATACTCTCCGCCGAGCAGGAGAAAATGCTCACCGAGGGCAAGGACATCGACTTCAGCTTCGAGCTGAAGAACGGCGCCCGCCAGCGCGTCAACGTATTCCGCCAGAGCGGCAAGCTCGCGGCGTGTATCCGTCTGCTGAACGCCGAGATACCCACCCTTGAGGAGCTGAAAATGCCTCCGGTGCTTCTGGAATTCGCAAAGAAGCGCAGAGGTCTCGTGCTTGTTACTGGCCCTACCGGCGCTGGTAAGTCCACGACCCTCGCCGCGCTGATGGAGTACATCAACAAGACCCGCGCCTGCCACGTCATCACCATCGAGGACCCGATAGAGTACCGCTACAAGCAGGAGAAGGCGACTATCCATCAGAGAGAGCTCGGGCGCGACGTTCCGTCGTTCCACGAGGCGCTCCGCAGCGCGCTGCGTGAGGATCCGGACGTTATCCTCATCGGCGAGATGCGCGATTACGAGACCATCTCCCTTGCGATGACCGCAGCCGAGACCGGACACCTCGTATTCGGTACGCTGCATACCTCCAGCGCGGCTCAGACCGTTGACAGAATCATCGACGCATGCCCGATACATTCCCAGGATCAGGTGCGCTCTCAGCTTGCCAGCATGATACAGGGCATCATCGCGCAGACCCTTATCCCCCGCGCCGACGGCAAGGGCAGAGTAGCCGCAGTCGAAGTAATGATCGGCACCGACGCGATACGCAATCTTATCCGTTCCGCGAAGATAAACATGATGGAGACCACTATGGCGGCAGGCGCCCGCGATGGAATGTGTACGCTCAACGCCAGCCTCGCTAACCTCTACAAGACCGGTCAGATATCCTACGAAACAGCGCTTGAATACGCTACCGACCGCGGCGAGATGGAAAAGAAGCTGCTCAGCGGAATTTAAATTAAATTCGGAATTCGGAATTATTGTGTCCTACTCCTTGGGACGTTATCTCAAATTGAGTTCCAGTATTTATTGTTTCAGCGTTTTTTTAATTACGTCCGCGAAGCGGACGCCTAAATTCCGAATTCTGCATTCTGAATTCCGAATTTTACATTCTCGTCCGCGGGTATACCGCGGACGAATTTAGTAAAGGGGACAATTTATGAAATGTATTCCTGTTTTAGAGCTTAATTCCATGTCGGCTGACCCGCACAGGCTCATAGAAAAATCAGAGAACGCCTATGCCGATCAGATCTCCCGAGCGGCAGAGCGTATCTACCGCGAGCGCCGGGAGAAGCCGGTGGTGCTTATCTCAGGACCGTCAGGCTCCGGCAAGACCACCACGGCTGGAAGGCTCGCAAGGCTCCTTGAGGACAACGGCTGCTGCGCCCATACCATCTCAATGGATAACTACTTCCTGCCGCTTACCGCTGAGGAGCTCAGGCTCGCCGAGGAAGGGAGGTTCGATTTTGAATCCCCGAAGCGGCTTGATACCGAGCTTTTCAAGCAGCACATCGAGCTGCTGAGCCGCTGCCAGCCGATAGACGTCCCGGCGTTTGATTTCACTATCCAGGACAGAAAGCCCGGATTCCGGCTTGAATACAAGCCCGGCGACATCGTTATCATGGAGGGCATTCACGCGCTGAATCCCGACGTTATCGGGCATTCCGACGAGTACACCAACCGCGTGTACGTTTCAGTCAGGACGCGCCTTGAAAGCGGCGGAGAGCTGCTCCACCCCTCGAAAATACGCCTTATGCGCAGACTTATCCGCGATAAGCTGTACCGCGGGCGTTCCATCACCGAAACTATGGAGTTCTTCAAGTCAGTCGAGCGCGGCGAGGATCTCTACATCATGCCGTACAAACACCGCGCAAGCTTCGATATAGACACATTCATCGCATACGAGCCGATGGTCTACCGGGATATCCTGCTCGACGACCTGCACAGGGTGTCCAGAACCTATCCGGAGTACGAAAAGTACGCCGACATCGAAAAATTCCTGCGGAAGCTGGAACCGCTCGACCCTGCAAACGTACCCGATAATTCCCTTGTACGGGAGTTCATCGGATAAATATATGGTAACTTCTAAAAAACGAAAGGCAAAAAAATGAACGTCAGAAAGTACGAGAAAAAGGACATTCCCGCGCTTATGCGCATATGGAACGAGGTAGTTGAAGCGGGTCAGGCGTACCCGCAGGAGGAATTACTCACGGAGCAGACCGCAGAGGAGTTTTTCGCGGCGCAGAGCTTCACCGCCGCAGCCGAGGATAACGGCGAGGCGGTCGGGCTGTACATTCTCCACCCGAACAACGTCGGCAGGTGCGGGCATATCGCCAACGCAAGCTACGCGGTGCGCTCGGATATGCGCGGAAAGCATGTCGGGCGCGAGCTTGTTTCCGACTGCCTCCACAGATGTAAGGAGCTTGGCTTCCGGGTGCTTCAGTTCAACGCTGTCGTGGCTGACAATATCCCTGCGCTGGCGCTTTACAAGAGCCTCGGATTCGCGCAGCTCGGGGTTATCCCCGGCGGCTTCCGCAAGAAGGACGGGACATACGCGGACATAATCCCGCACTATTTCGATGTGACAAAGCTATGATGAGACCACAGTTTTACGATAAATTCCTGTGCACCGGCGATAAATGCACCGACAACTGCTGCATAGGCTGGGAAATCGACATCGACAAACCCGCCATGGAGCGCTTTGCGAAAATCCCAGGGGAGTTCGGCGAGCGGCTCCGCTCCGCGATACACGGCGGGGAGCAGCCGACCTTCGCGCTGGCTTCCGGCGACCGCTGCGCGCTGCTCCGTGAGGACGGTCTGTGCGAGCTTATCCTCCACTGCGGGGACGGGATACTCTGCGATATCTGCGCGCTCCACCCGAGGTTCTTCAACGAATTCGGGGAGGTCAGGGAAGCCGGACTTGGCTTGTGCTGCGAGGAGGTCTGCCGGCTGATGTTCAGCAGTTCCGAGCCGCTGGAGTTCACGCTTGACGAGGACGACAAAGCCGCGCTTTCCGGCGATGATGAGTACACCGGGCTGCTCCGCAGGGCGCGCGGGGAGATGTTCGCGGCGCTCCAGGACCGCAGGCTCCCGGTGGCGGAACGCCTGAGCCGCTGTGCGGAATTCGCGTGGCAGATCCAGGAGGCTCTGGAGCTTGAGCAGCCGCTTCCCGGCGTTCCGCAGGAATACCCGGATATCTTCACGCCGGATGAGGTCTCGCGGCTTCTGGACACGCTTTCCGCGATGGAGAGCATAAATCAGGAGTGGGCGGATACTCTGGAGCGGCTGACGCAGCGGCAGGAGGAGCTTCTGGAGGCTCTGCCGGAGTTCCTGGGCGAAACCGGCGGGGAGTGGAGGTACGAGCACATTGCGGTGTACTTTCTCTACCGACACTTCACCGACTGCCTGTCAGACGGCGCTGTGTACGCCCGGACGATGGTCGCGTGCTGTTCTGCGGCGGCGGTCATGCTGATGGACTGTATGCGTTGGAAGGATTCCGGCGCGCTTTCCGAATGGGACAGGATACTCGACCTGAAACTCTACTCAAAGCAGGTGGAGTACTCCGAGGAAAACACTGCGGAATTCATCGCGGAATACGACTGATATCCATAAAAGTTCAGCGCCGGTGCTTTCACATCGGCGCTGAAAGGGTATATCTTAACCAGCCGTTAATGCCTCCGGCTTCTCACGGGCGCGCCGGCTGCTGCGCTGGCAGGGACAGCACGCCACCATCGGCGCGGCTGTGGATCTGGGCTTGTGAGCCATACCCTGCCTTATAATATGCCCGGTCGGGCTTTCGTGTGAGTGATTTACTCCTCTGTTTCTGTGGGGTGCGCGGATTCTGGAGGCTGCATAGGCACGCTCAGCGTATCGCCGTTCACTAAAACGAACGCGTAAACGCAGGTTCCCTGCGGCATTTCCACAATTATGCGGCACACTCCGCTTTCCGCAGCGGTTATCGTGTTGCCGGAGTACTCCAGCGGCTCGGTCTCGTCCTCGGAAAGGTATCTGACCGCTGAGATTATTCGCGCGTTCTCCGGCAGTCCGATTTTCAGGAGACTTCCCGGCTCGGCGGAGGCAGTGAGGAGTTTATTTTCCTGCGCAAGCCGCCACGGGGTGGCGCAGTCAACGGAAGCAGTCAGCGCTTCGCCGTTTTCCTCGACTGTCCAGGTGTAGACGCATTTCGTCAAGCGCAGACCGATGTCTGTGTCGCTTAAGTAGAGGTAAAGCTCCGGCGGCTGGGACGGGTCGGTCTGGCTGCGGGTAACGGCGAAATAGTAGTCCGCGTTGCCCTGGGGGAAGCTCAGCGACACCACCGCTACTCCGCTGTACGCTTCGTCCGGGAAGCTTATCGAGCCGTCCGGAGTGTAGTCCAGAGCGCAGCTTTCGGATTCGTCCAGCGGGTAGAACTGCGCTCCGGTCAGCTCTGCGCCGCTGAGCTGTATTTTGGGTTCGTTCTCCGACACTAAATCGAGGTCTACCACTGCGGTTATCAGCCCGTCGGCGTAGGCTGTCAGCGGTCCTGCGCTGCAGGAGGCGGTATCTTCACCCTGATAAGACCACGTGTAGGAGCCGAGGGTCATCACTGCGGCGGAAGCCAGCCCGTTTCCGCTGTAGGTCACAAGCTCCTGCGGAGGGGTCTCCAGTTCAGACGGCGCTTCCCGGGTCAGGAATGCTATGTCGGGCTCCAGCGCAGCTATTTCAGTCTCCGAGGGGTCAAGGGCAATGGATGCTGACGATGTATCACTTGATGTACACCCGGCTGCGAGGATAATTCCGGCGAGCGCCAGAAGTGCGGCGTATTTTTTCATAGGAAAACCTCCCTTGTTTTTTATAAGGTAACCTCTAAAAACCTCCTTCACGGCAGATTTCTATGACTTATATCATCTGCTTCGTTGTCAAACCTTGAAATACATACAGTATTACTGCGGTTTGACGCCTAGCATCTGATATAAGTCATGTACGAAATCTGCTCGTGTCCCGGTTTTTAGAGGTTACCATAAATAATACCGGACATATGCCAGAAAGGTTGCAGAAATGACGACAGACGAGATAAGAAGCAGGCTTTTCGCCATGCAGGACGTAAAATACCGCGATTTTCAGGGCGGGCTTATCCCGGGAATGAATCCGGAAAACATGATAGGCGTGCGCACTCCGGAGCTTCGGAAGCTTGCGAAAGAGGTCGGCGCTGACGATACATTTCTCGCGGAGCTTCCGCACAGGTACTTTGACGAGAATCAGCTCCATGCGTTCATTGTTTCCGGAATCAGGGACAAGCAGGAGTGCCTGCGCCGGGCGGAGGAATTCCTGCCCTATGTTGACAACTGGGCGACCTGCGACCAGATGTCGCTGAAATGCTTCAAAAAGTCGCCGGAGGAGCTGCTCCCGCACATAAGGGAGTGGATAGATTCCGAGCGCACCTACGCTGTACGCTTCGGCGTGGGCTGCCTTATGGAGTTCTTCCTGGACGAGCATTTCAGCCCGGAATACCCGGAGATGGTATCAAAAATCCGCAGCGGGGAATATTACGTCAACATGATGACGGCGTGGTACTTCGCAACGGCGCTCGCAAAGCAGTACGACGCGGTTCTGCCGTACATTGAGCGGCGCAGGCTCGACCAGTGGACCCACCGGAAAACTATCCAGAAGGCGATAGAAAGCTACCGGGTTTCCGACGAGCACAAGCAGTACCTCAGAATGCTGAAATAATGTGAAATTTTTCTCAAAAAATGCTGCGCGGGGTTGACAAATCACGGCTCGGGTTGTATAATATATACAGCAAATCAAAAATAGTTCTCGTTTTTTGGAGGCATAAAAATGACAGTTACAGAAGATATCCGTTACATCGGCGTGAACGACCATGATATTGACCTGTTCGAGGCTCAGTACACTGTTCCGGAGGGCATGTCGTACAATTCCTACGTTATCCTCGACGAGAAGGTCGCGGTTATGGACACCGTTGACGGCAGATTCGGCGGCGAATGGCTCGGAAACCTTGAGAAGGAGCTTTCCGGAAGAACTCCAGATTACCTCGTAGTTCAGCATATGGAGCCTGACCATTCCGCGAACATCGCAGTTTTCGCTGAGAAGTACCCCTCGGCGAAGATCGTGGCTTCAAAGCAGGCGTTCGTGATGATGAAGCAGTTTTTCGGCACGGACTACGCCGACAGGCAGGTAGTCGCGGCTGAAAAGGATACCCTCGAGCTGGGTAAGCATACCCTTAATTTCATTGCGGCTCCGATGGTTCACTGGCCGGAGGTCATCATGACATACGACAGCGCCGACAAGGTGCTGTTCACCGCGGACGGATTCGGTAAGTTCGGCGCGCTCGACGCTGCGGCTGACGCTGAGTGGGACTGCGAGGCAAGGCGCTACTATTTCGGCATCGTCGGCAAGTACGGCGCGCAGGTGCAGGCAGTCCTGAAGAAGGCAGCCGCCCTCGATATCGCGATGATCTGCCCGCTTCACGGTCCGGTGCTGAAGGAGGATCTCGGTCACTACATTGATAAGTACAACATCTGGTCGAGCTACGGCGTTGAGAGCGAGGGCGTGTTCATCGCGTACGCAAGCGTTTACGGTAACACCAAGAAGGCGGCGGACATGCTGGCTTCAAAGCTTGCGGACAAGGGCGTGCACGTTACGGTCAGCGACCTCGCCCGGGACGACTGGGCAGAGTGCGTTGAGGACGCGTTCCGCTACGGCAAGCTGGTGCTTGCGGCTCCGACCTACAACGCGGACGTGTTCCCGGCTATGAAGGAGTTCATAAACCACCTGACCGAGCGCAACTACCAGAACCGCACCATCGGAATTATCGAGAACGGTTCCTGGGCGCCGATGGCGGCTAAGGTCATGAAGGGGATGTTTGAGAAGAGCAAGAACATCACGTTCGCTGAGAACACCGTGACCGTACGCTCCGCAGTGAACGCCGCGAACGAGGCTCAGATCGAGGCTCTGGCAGAGGAGCTCAAGGGCTGATTCCTGGCTTATATGGCTTATAATTTACTTTCTCCCCGGAAGTTTCCGGGGAGATTTTTGTTTTTTTCCCAAAAACCCCTTGACAAATCAGTGCAAACAGATTATACTGTATATACAACACATTAACAGATGAGGGAGAGTGAAATTATGTCGCTCAAGGTCGACAACATCGTCAAGACATACGGCAGCTGCAGGGCAGTAGACGGTCTGAGCTTCGAAATGAAGGAGCCGGGCGTGTTCGCGCTGCTGGGAACTAACGGCGCGGGAAAAACCACGTCTATACGCATAATACTGGGAATGCTGAGCGCGGACAGCGGCTCGGTCACATGGCACGGGAAGAAGTTCGTGACCGCTGCGGAGTCCATCGGCTACCTCGCGGAGGAGCGCGGACTTTACCCCAAGTACAAGATAATGGATCAGCTCATGTATTTCGCTTCGCTGAAGGGCATGAAGCGGCAGGACGCTCAGCGCGCAATTGATTACTGGTTCGACAGGCTGGGAGTTCAGGAGTACCGCGACAAGCGCGCGGAGCAGCTCTCCAAGGGCAACCAGCAGAAGATACAGCTGATAGCTGCGCTCGCGCCGAATCCGGAGCTTCTGATACTTGACGAGCCGCTTTCCGGTCTGGACCCGGTAAATGCTGAGCTTTTCAAGAGCGTTATCCGCGAGGAGATAAAGAAAAACAAGTTCGTGATAATGTCCAGCCACCAGATGTCAACAATAGAGGAGTTCTGCCGGGATATCGTGATACTCAACAAGGGCAGGACGGTGCTCCAGGGAAATCTGAACGATATCAAGAAGGGCTACGGCAGGGTGAAGCTCACCGTCAAATGCGAGGGCGACATCACCGCGATGGCTCAGGAGTGCGGTCTGAACCTCACCGAGGAGACCCCGAACGGCTCCAGCTACAACGTATCCAGCGAGGAGCAGGCGCACGCCCTGCTGAACAGGATAATTGAAAGCGGAATGCCGCTTATAAAGTACGAGCTGCGCGAGCCGTCGCTCAACGAGATATTCATTGAAAAGGTCGGAAATGCTGCAAAGGCGGGTGAGTCTGATGAGAAATGACGCTGCAAGAGGCTGGAAAAAGGTCTTTGGATTTACATTCACACAGTATGTGCGCACAAAGTCGTTCATTGTGGGTACAATAATTGTATGCCTGATAACGATACTGCTGGTGGGCGGTCTGAACATCATACCCAAGCTGATGGGGGCGGGGGATTCCATAACAGGCTCCGGGAATTCTGACGAGCCGCTGGCGCTTGACAGCGTGTACCTGATAGACGACAGCGGTCTGCTGACTTCCGAGGACACCGACAAGCTGACCTCCGCGGGAGTGAAGCTCACAAGCACAGACAAGACGGCTTCCGAGCTGATAGACCAGCTTACAGACGCGGACGCAGGCAAGGTGCTTGTAACTATATCCGCAGATGAGAGCGGCTCCGAGGTGCTTGGCTACACGGTAAAGACCTACTATTCGCCCGACACCGACGGAACCTCCGTGGATACGCTTACAGGCATGGTTTCAGACCTTGTGACTTACCGCAACATGATAAACGCCGGAGTGTCCCCGGATAACTTCGCGGCTACGCAGCGGTATGTCAGCACGTCGAAAATACAGGCAGGCTCGGACGAGTGGAACGTGTTTGAAACGATGATAAATTACGTTGTGCCTATCGTTATTTCGCTGGTTCTGTTCATTATGATATTCGCGTACGGTCAGACCGTCGCGCAGTCCATCGCAACGGAAAAGACCTCCCGCGTAATGGAGCTGCTGCTTACCTCCGTGAGACCTCTCGCGGTGGTTATAGGTAAGGTACTGGCGATGGGCTGCGTGTCGATATTGCAGTTCCTGCTGATAGGCATTGTGGGTGGAATTTCGTTTGCGGCAACGGCTCCGTTCGGCATCGGCGGCGACCTCGTGAATATGCTCCAGAACGCCGATGTTCAGACCGGCGAGAACGCTCAGATCGTCGAGGCGTTCAACGGCAGCTTCGGGAGTATGACTCCGCTGTCGTTCGTGCTGATATTCGTTATTTTCATTCTCGGATTCCTGTTCTACGCGCTTATTGCGGCGCTGGTCGGAGCCTCCGTGAGCCGCATGGAGGATCTCGCGCAGGCTATGCAGCCTTATTCTCTGCTCGGCGTGCTGGGATTCTACCTTGCGTACTTCCCGGCGATGTTCACAATGGGCAGCCTAGAGACCGGTGCGGCTTCCGATAATGTGATGCAGACCTTCTCGTATTACTTCCCGGTAAGTTCGCCGTTTTCGCTTCCTGCGGCTCTGATGGTCGGTAAGCTGTCAATGCCGGAGGTGATTGTCGCGGTGCTTATTCTGGCGGTGTTTGTGGCTCTTGTGGCGGTGATAGTTGCAAGGGTGTATGAAATGATAATTCTGCATAACGGCAGCAGGCTTAAATTTATGGATATCATTAAAATGGCTGGCAGAAAGTAATTGCAGTTGGGGTTCAGCTTTCGGCGAGGATATAAATTGACGGGCAGGCGTGAAGCTTGCCCGTTTTGGTTTTGGGGAAACTGGAATTTGTCGGCTGGTGTTCGACTTTGAGCGACTCCCGATTAGGGCGGCTCAAATTTATACCGTTATCTGACCGCGGATTTTTTCGAAGGTCTTTTCACCGATTCCGCTTACGTTCATAATATCCTGCACCGTTTTGAAATTCCCGTTAATGCGGCGATATTCGACAATGGCCGCCGCTTTGACTTCGCCTATACCTTTCAGCTTTACCAGCTCACTGGCAGGCGCGGTGTTTATATTTATAAGCTCAGATGAGTTTTCACTGTCGGCGGCGTCAGCGGTTTCCTCCGCCTTTGACGACGAGGTTTGCAGAATTTGCATCGCGGAACCTCCCGCCGCGTAATTCGCGGAGGCTTCTGACACGGTTTCGCGCTCCGTACTTATAAGAATGGGTTCGGTTTCATTTTCGGCAATCGCTGAAATTTCAGGCTCTGGTTCCTCGGTGAGAAGCTCGGGTTTTTTATATCCGCGGCTTTTTTGTATTATCTGCGTACCTGCGGTGTATTCCGGCTCGTATCCGGACGTTTCCTCCGTTTCAGCGGATTTCGGAAAGCGTATGACTATCGCCGGCGTCTGATCAATGCGTGTAAAGAAGTCGAAAAGCGTGATAAGAATGCCGGCTGCCAGGCAGACGCGGATAACGTTCAGCGCCGCGTCAACTATTGAGAAAGGCTTTTTCATAGCCGCTCCTTAAAAATTATGTGATATTACCTCCATCGGAAGTAAATATGCCGTATTTGGTCTTTAGACGTTCAAGCTTTTTTCCCAGCGGTTTATTGAGCGCTAACAGGAAAACTACGTTTGATACGCAGTACACCGCCGTTACGGGCGCTGCGGAGATTATCGCGGCGATCCAGAGCTCCCCTGAGAAACTGCCGTTCATTGAAAGAACCGTCCACACGTCCATGATGAACGAGTAACCGATTCCGGAAGCGACTCCGAAAATGCACAGCGGAAGCGGTTTGCTTATCCAGCCGTGTTTTCCGAGGATCCCGGCGGTGGCTCCTATGAGGCCCCAGCAGAGCATCTGGAAAGGCGTCCAGGGTCCCTGACCGAACCAGATGTTGGAGATAACAGCGGAGAGCGCTCCTATCATGAATCCCACCTGAGGTCCGAGGTGACGTGCTGCAAGGGCGACTATCGCGGAAACCGGCTTGAAAAATGGAACAGGCGCGAAAATAAATCTTCCTGCGGCAGAAAATGCGGTCATTACCGCAATGAGCACAAGCTCGCCTGCGGAGGGAGCGCGTTTTTCAAACGACAGGAAGAATGGTATACAGCATAACACCGAAGCGGCGGCGCTCGCAAACCAGAATCCGCTTCCGCCGGAGAGAACGGCTCCAAGAATCGCGGCAGCCGTCAGCCCAGCCGCAGCAATGAGCGATACGACTTTTTTCACTGCTGGTGCCGTTTTTCTATGCCCGCAAGAATATCGTCAACTTCATAGCGCGACTTGTCCCTTGAGTCGTCGTCCTCGGTTATAAGGTCGCTGCGGTTTTTGGAAGCGAGGATATCCGCGCTGCGGCGGCTTTCAGGTCTGGCGGTGCGGGAGGGCGCCGCTGCGAGGGCGTCCTCGAGGTCGATGATCGAACGGCTGGATTTTGCGGTCTGCTTTCCGGTGAGGTTCCTGCCTATCTGCGGAGCCTCCGACTGTGCAAAGAATGCGTCGGAGCGCTTCTTTTCGGGTTTCTTTATCACGGGTATCTCGGCGGTCTTGGTGTTGGAGACTGCCGCGGGTATCGCCGAAGCATCGGGAACTGGAGCTGGCTTCACAGCGGGAGCCACCGTATTGTCGATATAGCGCTTGGCTGCGACCGGCGCGGGGAGCGTCGGCTTTTCGGGAGCGGAAGCCGGCTTTTCAGCCGGGGCGGTAAACAGGGGAGGCTCCGGGCGCGGTTTTTCCGGCTTCTGACCGAATCTGGGCGATGGAGCGTTCAGCAGTGAAAGTACGTCGGCGTCCGACATTCTGGGCGCTGAGCCGGTACTGGGTTCATCGTGCTGTTTTTTTGCAGAATCGAACGTGAAAAGCACACTGTCTGCGCTTACGGACGGCTTTCCGCTTGGATTTCGCTTATATGAGGCTCCGCCGCTTTCGCCGACAGTTAACTGCGGCTGCGCGGGCCGGTCGTCCTGATTCTTGACCTGCGGGATAACTTCGGGGATCGGCTTTTCGTAGGTCTTGACGCGGAGGACATCAAACAGTATCAGCAGGGCGCAGGGTATGACCGCCATGACGAGAACTCCCCAGGGCGTTCTTACGAATCTGATGAAGGCTCCGAGGAACGGACTGCACCAGCCTGCCTTTCCGATAAGGGCGTCCTCGCTGATTACGGTGCTGTCGCTGTTGTTCACGAGGTGGAGGTAGTACACGCCGTCGGTCATTTTGAAATCTGCGTAATACCCCATCGCAAGCGGCGCGTTCTTATCCTCGGGGTCGGTGGTGTAGAGTACCAGGTTTCCTTCCTCGAGGTCGTAGGGTGCGCAGGAAGTGGAGATAACGGCGCTTCCGGCAGGTATGCTGTCGTAATCGCTGCTGTCGCATATGAACAGGTTGAATCCGAAAACTCCCACAGTTCCCGCAGAACCGAACGCCGCCGCTGATATCACCATCAGCAGGAATATCACTCCAAGCAGCGAAGCGACTGTCAGTCCGATCACCCGCGCTATTTTTTTGCCCGAATTTATAAAAAACACCTCTTTTGCACTTGACAAATCTTGATTTTCAGTATATAATAATACAGTCATCATCTGTATGAGCGTCATATATATTTTTATTATATCATACACTCATGTAGAATGCAAGTGCTTTTGCAAATTTTTGCTGGTATAGCTCAGTTGGTAGAGCAGCGCATTCGTAATGCGCAGGTCGTGGGTTCGAGTCCCATTCCCAGCTCCATATTGAGAATCCCCGTCAGATGGCTTGTAGAGCTGTCTGGTGGGGATTTCTACTTCCTGTTTCATTGAAACGAACTGAATGCGCTTCACCGCGTTTTTGCGTATTTTTTCGCAAGTATGGGTGTCAACATGGGTGTCAAGTTTATGGTACAAACTGTTTTGCCAGGCTCTCGGCAACCAAATCGGGGGCTTTGAAGCCGCCAAAGTTGCGCGACTGATTTTGTACAAAATAACGAAATCCCCGGAGCCAGCGCCCCGGGGATAGCCATTATTCAGTTTTCACGGAGCACCCAAGCCCCCGGAGCTTCGCGGAAACCTCGTCCGCCTTGCTCTGTCCGACGGAGATCTCGGCAGTGATCCTGACCTGCTTTTCCGGCGCGACCAGAGAACGGAACCAGTCCATATTCTTGCCGAATCTGGCGAGCCAGTGCTCCGGGTCGCCGTGGTTGGAAGCGTAGCCGCGGGCGCAAGCCTCCTTGTGGCTGATGATGTTTCCCGGCTTAATGGT
>ERZ779895.935-NODE-935-length-35933-cov-6.941719_pt1 | contig 35933 bp, 36 predicted proteins | sample MGYA00511093_ERZ779895 | MGnify/ENA primary metagenome ERZ779895 (study PRJEB29588, sample SAMEA2142970) | human gut metagenome | biome: human gut; feature: human-associated habitat; material: faeces | place: Denmark | collected 2008/2010 ... | reverse complement strand
ACTGCTGCCTCCCGTAGGAGTCTGGGCCGTGTCTCAGTCCCAATGTGGCCGTTCATCCTCTCAGACCGGCTACTGATCGTCGCCTTGGTGAGCCGTTACCCCACCAACTAGCTAATCAGACGCAGGCCCATCCTTTAGCGATAGCTTACATGTAGAGGCCATCTTTCACAATCCCTCCATGCGGAAGGACTGTCACATTCGGTATTAGCACCCCTTTCGGGATGTTGTCCCCATCTAAAGGGCAGGTTGCCTACGCGTTACTCACCCGTTCGCCACTAAGAGTGTCCAACACCGAAAACCCTCTCCGAAGATTTCGCTTTGGTGTCAGTCATGCTTGAGAGGCGTAGTAAAAATTGCTGCGCAATTTTTACCGCCTGGCGTCCGACCGAGGCATTCTCGGTGTCGGACACTCTCCGTTCGACTTGCATGTGTTAGGCATGCCGCCAGCGTTCGTCCTGAGCCAGGATCAAACTCTCCAATAAAGTTTATTGAAGAACCGATTGGCTCTTAGTTATTAAAAGAAATATTTGACTTGGTCTTGCGCTTACGCGCTCGACCCGCACATTCGCTTTTTTAGGTTTATGTTCAGTTTTCAAGGAACTTACCTGTCTAGCGATGTTGGCGTTTATTTACTGCCGTATCGCGGCGACTTGTATATAATACCACTCGTCCATCATTATGTCAACACTTTTTTCGTAACTTTTTTAACATTTTTTGCGATACGCAAGGCTGCGTTGGCAAAGAAAGTATTGAATCCGCTAAGCTTCACAGGATAAATTTTTTAACAAAATTTTTATCAAAAGCCAAAATCAAGTTGCCGTTCTAAGCTGGAATGCATTTTTCGCTCCGTAATTTTGTCGTCAGGAAGCAGCGGTGATTTTGAATCGTGTAAGCTTCTATCGGCAATTAAGAAAAACCGGCACTCAAAAGCTTCTGAAAAAAGTTTTGAGTGCCAGTTTAACTCCATCGCAGCTCGCTTTTAAAACGCAGGCTCGATAGTACCTTTATATTTATCGGCAATGAATTTTCTTACGGCCTCGGATTGATAAGCCTTAACAAACTCCTTATACTCCGGCTTATCCTTACTGCGAGCGGCGATAATCATTACAGCCAAAGGCTCGTCCTTAGGCTCTAAGAAGATATTCTGTTTCTTAACGTCCAAGCCGCCGCTCATAACATAGTTCATAGTAATAACAGCCGCATCTACGTCGGCCAAACTGCGGGGCAGCTGCGCGGCCTCCAGCTCCTTGATCTGAATATGCTTAGGATTATCGGCGATATCGTTAGGAGTAGCTTTCATGCCCAGGCCATCCTTCAATTTAATAACGCCTGCGCGCTCCAGCAGCATTAAGCCGCGGCCTCCGTTAGTCGGGTCGTTGGGGATAGCAATAATTGCGCCGTCGGGAATATCCTTAACATCATGCACCTTATCGCTGTAAATGCCCATGCGCATCAAAATAGCGTTGCCGATAGGAACCAAATCTCTCTTATTCTGCTTATTAAAATTATCCAAAAACGGCTTATGCTGATAGCTTGCCAAATCCAGCTCGCCGTCGGCCAAGGCCTTATCCGGCGGAATATAATCAGAAAACTCTACAACCTGCACCTTGAGGCCGCTTTTAGCGGCTTCCTTAGCCGCGGCTTCGACAACCTCCGCATGGGGGCCAGCTGTAGCGCCAACCTTAATAGCAGCTTCCTTTTTTGCTTCGCTGCCGCCGCAGCCTGCCGCCAGCAAAGCCGTCAGCGCCAAGGCCAATATCAATAATCTCTTTACCATCTTTATTACCTCCTTGATGATACCCTGTAAATTTAAAACCTAGTATATTACTAAGTAATCAGGATGTCAACAGAAAGTTTCATATATCCTACTATTTTAGTAGAGCTGTAAAAAATGTAACAAGTCAAAATAACTACGACAGCTAAAACCAATTATGCTTTGTTACCTGCAGTCTTATATACACAAAGAAAGCGTGCTTCCGAAAGTGCGGAAGCACGCTATAGTTTTAAAAGCAGAACAATTTTAAGCTTTTATTTACTCCCCGTCGTCCTCATGGTGAATAGCCGCTAAGGAAACTACCTTATCGTTTTCGTTCAGCGTCATCAGCTTTACGCCCTGAGTATTGCGGCCATACTGCGAAACGCTGTCCACGTCGATGCGGATAATGATGCCGCCGGAGGTAATCATCATAATCTCCTGCGCGGGATTGATTACGCGCATACCGACTACGCAGCCGGTTTTTTCCGTAATCTTAATATTGATGATGCCCTTGCCGCCGCGGGTCTGCTTGCGGTATTCGCTGACCGCCGTGCGCTTGCCCATGCCAAATTCCGTAGCCGTCAGCACCTCGTAATTTTCGTTAGGAACGCTGTCCATGGCCACAACCTCATCGCCGTAATTCAGGCTGATGCCGCGCACGCCATGAGCCGTGCGTCCCATAGGCCGCACATCCTGCTCGTCAAAACGGATAGCTACGCCGTTGCGGGTAGCCAGAATAATTTCGCTGTTGCCGTCGGTCAGCTCAACGCCAATCAAATCCTCGTTTTCATCCAGGTTGATAGCTACCAGACCGGCCTTACGGGCGCTTTCCAAATCCTTCAGATTGGTTTTCTTAACCGTGCCCTTATTGGTCGCCATAAACATAAACTGCTCGTCGGCAAATTCTTTCACCGGAATAACCGCCGTAATTTTTTCTCCCTGCTCCAAGGGCAGCAGGTTAATAATAGCGGTCCCCTTAGCCGTGCGTCCTGCTTCAGGTATTTCATAACCCTTTTGGCGATATACGCGGCCCTTATTCGTAAAGAACAAAATATTATGGTGAGTGGTGGAAAGGAAGAGATGCTCTGCGCAATCTTCTTTCTTGCCGCTGCCGCCGGTTTTGCCCACGCCGCCGCGCTTCTGGTTGCGGAAATTATCCAGCGTCTGGCGTTTAATATAACCCTGATGGCTGATAGTTACCACTATATCCTCTTCGGCAATCAAATCCTCGACGTCCATATCAGAGGAATCGCGGGAAATTTCCGTGCGGCGTTCGTCGCCGAACTTCTTTTTCATCTCCAGCAGGTCTTCTTTAATAATATTCATCACCTTGCGCTCGTCTGCCAGCACGCTTTCCAGCCAGTCGATGGTTTCCAGAACGTCCACATACTCCTCGTCGATTTTTTTACGCTCCAGGCCGGTCAAGCGCTGCAAGCGCATATCCAAAATAGCCTGGGCCTGACGCTGGCTTAAATTGAAGCCCTCCATCAAATTTACTCTGGCTATATCAGCCGTAGCGCTGTTGCGAATGGTGCTGATAACGGCGTCCAGATTATCCAGCGCAATTTTCAAGCCTTCTAAAATATGAGCGCGGTCCTTGGCTTTGCCCAGCTCGTAGCGGGTGCGTCGAGTAATAACGTCCTTTTGGTGGGCCAGATAGTATTCCAAAATTTGTTTCAAATTCAAAATACGCGGCTGACCGTTAACCAGCGCCAGCATAATAATGCCAAAGGAGCTTTGCAGAGCGGTATGCTTGTACAGCTGGTTCAAAACCACGTCGGGCACGGCGTCGCTTTTCAGCTCGATAACGATGCGGATGCCATGCTTGAGGTTGGAATAATCGTCGATATGGCTGATGCCTTCGATAGCGCCGTCCTTAGCAAGCTGAGCGATATCCTTAATCAAATTGGCCTTATTGACCTGATAGGGGATTTCGCTGACGATAATATTATGCTTGCCCTTATTAGCAGGCTCGATTACGGCCTTAGCGCGAATTTTTACCACGCCGCGGCCCGTAGTATAGGCGCTGGTAATGCCCTCCTTGCCTAAAATGCAGGCGCCGGTAGGGAAGTCAGGGCCTTTGATGGCCGTCATCAGCTGCGAAATTTCCACGTCGGGATTATCGATGAGCATCACGAGGCCGTTTACTACCTCGCATAAATTATGGGGCGGAATATTGGTCGCCATACCTACGGCGATACCGGCGCTGCCGTTAATCAGCAGGGCAGGGACCTTAGAAGGAAGTACGCTTGGCTCCTGCAAGGATTCATCATAGTTCGGCACAAAGTCCACGGTATCTTTTTCAATATCATCCAGCATAGCCTCGGCCAGCCTTGCCATGCGCACTTCTGTATAACGCATAGCTGCGGCGCTGTCGCCGTCGATACTGCCAAAATTTCCGTGTCCGTCAACCATCAGGTAACGGGTAGAAAAATCCTGAGCCAGACGCACTATAGCATCATAAACAGAGCTGTCGCCATGGGGATGATATTTACCTAAAACTTCACCGACGATACGAGCGGATTTTTTATAGGGCTTGGAAGGAGTCATGCCTGCTTCCTGCATAGCGTATAAAATACGGCGATGTACAGGCTTTAAGCCGTCGCGCACATCAGGCAGAGCGCGCTGAATAATAACGCTCATAGCGTAATCGATATAGGATTTTTGCATTTCCTCTTCGATATACACCGGCAGGACCTTACCAGTAATCGGTTCTAAAGTATCCACCTAATCACCTTTCTTTCACAAACACTTCATAAAATTAAATTCACAAAAAGATTATTTCAGTAATATCTCATAAACCTGCTTGCCTATAAGCAGAGTAGTTACCAAAAGATAAAGAGGACGCACATACGACGCTCCCTTTTTTATAGCCATACGCGATCCAAAGACAGCGCCAATCATCATGGCTAAAGCCATAATCACACCATATGACCAAATAATCGTACCGCTCACAGCAAACGACACCAACGCACCGACGCCGCTGGCAAAATTCAGCGCCTTGGCGTTGCCTGCGGCAGTTACAAAATCATAGCCTAAATATAAAAAGCCAAATATTAAAAACGAACCGGTGCCGGGGCCGAAAAAGCCGTCGTAAAAGCCGATGGCAAAGGCCATAACAAAAGCGCCCGCCAAAGCCTGTGCCCCCAGCTGCTGCACCGTTCCCGTATCGCCCCAATCCTTGCGGCGATAAGTATAGACGGCTACCAAAACCAACAGCACTACAATAATATTTTTCATCAGCTTTTCCGGCAGCAGGTAAACTACATAAGCCCCCAAAGCCGATCCTATAAAGGACAGGGGAGTTAAGGCCAGCGCCGCCTTTTTAATTTTTCCGGCACGCCAAAAAGAAATTACGCTGGTCAGCGAACCAACGGAAGCCGCAACCTTATTAGTTCCCAAAGCATAGGGGACAGGCAGCCCCAGACTGAGCAAAGCGGGAGTAGAAATAAGACCGCCACCGCCAACAGTAGAATCAATGAACGCCGAAATAAAGCCTGCCACGATTAAAAACAGGACAGTCCCTAAATCCAAAGCTCCTGCAAAATTTTCCACAAGCATCCCTCATTATAAATCAATTTATTTTCGCCAACTGATATACAGGCCGACGCTGCCCTCTAGGCATTCGCCGGTAAATGCTCCCGTCAACGGCTCGTTGCTGATAGCGTAAGGACGGGCCTGCGTTAGTAAGGCGTTGGTCAAAGGCCAGCGCACGCCGCCGATACTTACGCGGCATTCTGCGCTTAAAGGCAGCAGAGAAACGGCCTGCGCCGCTTTGTTATCCTGTAAAGATATTTCCACTTTTTCGCCGGCGTCCAGGAGCAGCAAAAATTCTTGCTCGTCCGCCAGCGCAACGCTACAGCCGCGCTCCTTTTTAAAAGCCAGCAGGGAATAGACGTTGCTGAAAAGATGGTCGAAGCGCCCGCCGAAAATTCCCGTCGCCACTACGTTGCCCGGAGGCATTTTTTTCAGCAGCAGCTGCAAATCGGTGTCGTCCTTCGCCGGAGGATGCAAAAAAATTTGCGCTCCTAAAGACTCAGCCTTGGCATATATTTCTTTAGCTGCGCTGTCGCAGTCGCCGACGAGCAAGGCGGGGGAAAGCCCGGCTTCCAAACAATATTGCGCGCCGCGGTCGGCGCAGCAAATTTTTTTTTGCCGCGCAATTTCACGCAGCCACACTTTAGCCGGAGCACGTCCTCCCGCAACGACGACGAGCAAACCGGGCGCGCCTTCGCCGCCATGTTTCACGTGAAACACCACGTTGCATTCCGGAAATTCTACAAGCGCAGCCATTATTTTTTAGCGACGGCCGCCGGTTTAATAACTATCTGGCCGTCTTCCTTCAGCACCTTCCAAGTGCAGTTGCCGTTTTTATTTTTCAGCCATTCCATGCTGATTTCCAAAAGAAAACGATTTAAGCGCTCCTGCGCTTCCTCCGGCAGCAGCAATTCCTTTTTTGCCGGAGCTTTAGCGTTTTTGATTCTGCTTGGCGTAATTTTTTCTTCGGCGTACATACCGTTTTCAAAAGTTAAATTTTCATTAAAGCCTTTCAGCATATCCGCGTCGGAAAGGCCTTTTTTTATTTTTACCATTTATCGCACCTCGTCGCGTTAAAATAGCAAACGCGCATTATAAATCAAGATTTCTTACTTTCTTGGCGTTAATTTCGATAAACTGTCGTCTGGGCTCCACCTTATCGCCCATGAGGATGGAGAAGATGCTGTCGGCCTCGGCGGCGTCCTCCAAATGCACCTGCAAAATCGTGCGTTTTTCCGGGTCCATCGTCGTTTCCCACAGCTGTCCTGGGTTCATCTCACCCAAGCCTTTGTAACGCTGCACATAAGGATTATTTTCACGGCCAACTTCGTCCAAAATCTTTTGCAGCTCCTCGTCACTGTAAGCGTAATAATGCTGCTTTTGATTTTTGCGAATCAGATACAAAGGAGGCTGTGCAATATAAACGTGGCCTTCCTTAATCAAGGGCTGCATATAGCGATAGAAGAAGGTCAACAGCAAGGTACGAATATGCGCGCCGTCCACGTCGGCATCGGTCATAATAATAATTTTGCCGTAGCGCGCTTTGTCCAAATTAAAATCGTCGCCAATACCGCAGCCGAAAGCCGTAATCATATTGCGGATTTCCTCGCTGCTCAGCACACGGTCCAAGCGCGCCTTTTCCACGTTCAAAATTTTGCCGCGCAAGGGAAGAATGGCCTGAAAATCGGAATTGCGTCCCTGCTTGGCACTGCCGCCTGCGGAATCGCCCTCGACCAAATAAATTTCAGTGTCTTCAACATTGCGGCTCTTGCAGTCGGCAAGCTTTCCTGGCAAACCGCCTAAATCCATGGCATTCTTGCGCCGCGTCAGCTCGCGCGCCTTGCGGGCAGCTACGCGGGCGCGGGCTGCCACGATGGCCTTATCGACGATTTTCTTAGCCGCGGCAGGGTTTTCCTCCATAAATTCCGCCAAAGCGTCTCCTACCAGATTATCGACGATGGGCATAACCTCGCTGTTGCCCAGCTTAATCTTCGTCTGGCTTTCAAACTGCGGGTTAGGAACCTTCAGGCTCAAAACTGCTGTCAAGCCCTCGCGCACGTCGTCGCCGCTTAAAGCGTCCTCGTTATCCTTAAGCAGCTTATTGGCACGGGCGTAATTATTTATCGTGCGGGTCAGAGCCTTACGAAAGCCGCTTAAATGAGTGCCGCCCTCCTCCGTATTGATATTATTAACATAGGTGAAGATATTCTCGTTATAGGTGTCGCAGTACTGCATAGCCACCTCAACGATGATGCTGCTCTTTTCGCCCTCCAGATAAATGGGCTTGAGATTGATTTTATCCTTGTTCTGGTCGACAAATTCCACAAATTCGATGATGCCGCCGGCAAAGTGAAAGGTTTCGCTGCGACCTTCAGGCCGTTCGTCCGTCAGCGAAATAGTAATCCCCTTGTTCAAAAACGCCAGCTCGCGGATACGCAGGCGCAAGGTATCGTAGCTGTATTCCGTTTCCGTAAAAATACTGGAATCAGGTTTGAAATGTACCGTCGTACCGGTAGTATCGCATTCGCCCTTTACATAGAGCTTTTTGGAGGTATGCCCCTGCTTGAATTCGATACCGTAGCGCTTGCCGCCGCGGCGTACTTCTACTTCCATATGCTCGCTCAATGCGTTAACGCAGGTAACGCCCACGCCGTGCAGGCCGCCGGAAACCTTATAGCCGCCGTCGCCGAATTTGCCGCCGGCGTGCAGCACCGTCATAATGACCTCGACGGCAGGCTTCTTTTCCTTTTTCATCTCATCCACCGGAATGCCGCGGCCATTGTCGATAACCGTAATGCTGTTATCCTCATGAATGATGACCTTGATATCGTTGCAGTGTCCGGCCAGGGCTTCGTCGATGCTGTTGTCCACAACCTCGTACACCAAGTGGTGCAGACCGCGGGCCGACGTACTGCCGATATACATGGCAGGTCTTTTACGCACTGCTTCCAGGCCTTCTAAAACGTGAATCTGCTCCGCGTTGTAATTACCATTGACGGCAGTAGCTTCCTCAATGTCAATATCCTTTTCCTGGGTCATGTTTACCTCCGTTAAATTTTAAAAATTAGTATAGACAGCGCCTCCGGCAAGGCCGGTTTCAGCGCGTTTTTTCAAAGTAAGGGAAGAAATGGAGGACAGATACATGGTATCGGCCGTCAGAATCAGACTGGCGTATTCCTCGCCGCCAGCCGCGTCCACTATTTTATATCTTCCGGCGTACTCCTTAACATAATCGCTGTAAATTAAAGACTGGCTGTGGCGCAGATTAAAAACGGCGATTATTTCACTGTTTTTTACCATGCAGTCGGCTCCCAAATGCAGATACATTCTGGTCCCTCCGTAAATAAGTCAATGTGTTTTCATACAGCTGGGGAGTAATCTCCTCCGGCTGCTTTCCCGTGACGAACAGTACTGCCAGCAGGCTTTCCTTTTTATCGGCGAAGCCCTGGCGCACCCGCTCGCAGTAATAGCCCTTCAGCTCGTCGCGAACGAACGTAAATAATATTTTATCACATGGACAGTATAAGCGGCAATTTTCATAGGTCAGCCACGGCTGGATACGCAGCAGCTCGACAAGCTTGTGCCGCAGCTCTTCGCGCTGCTGTCTGTCGCATACGCTGCATATTTCCAAACCCTTGAGCATTCTCGCGCCACATCGGGGGCAGACCGTATACTGCGGCGGGGGCGGAGCTTCTTCCGCCAGCCTTTGCTTTTCCTTACGGCGCAGCAGTGAGCCGCTGTGAAAATAAACCTTTTTTATTTTCAATCGGCCGCCAAGACAGGAATTTACCTTCTGCAAAAACAGGCTCTGCATCATGTACAGCTCGTTGGCCAGAACTGAATTTGCCGTACTTACATAAAGCTCCTGACCTTCGATTTTCTGAATAGAGCATTTATCTGCCAAATGCGGACCGCAGATTTCCTTCCAACGGCTCATCAGACTGTGCTGCAAATATAATTGCTTGGCCGCAGGTGCAGGCGTTATTTCCCGCGCTCTGTTGCGTCTGTCGAACAAACGCAGGCGAGGGTCGAATAAGCGCTGCATAGCCTCGTCGGCGCTGGCAAATTTATCGGCATACATTATTTTTCCTCGCTTATCACACCATTTTCAATTTTAAAATAAGCGTTGCCTGCCAAAGCAGGAATCAGCTCCCGGTCGTTAACCGTAATAAAGGTCTGTACGCGCCCGTCGATAAAACGCAGCAGCTGGGCCCGGCGGCTGTTGTCCAGCTCGCTCATTACGTCGTCTAAAAGCAACACGGGAAATTCTCCCAGCTGACGGCGCACATATTCCAGCTGGGATAGCTTTAAGGCTAAAGCGCCGCTGCGCTGCTGGCCCTGGGAGCCGAAGGAACGCAGGGACGTGCCGTTTAAAAGCAGCTGCAAATCGTCGCGGTGGGGGCCAACGCCCGTATTGCCGCGCAGAATGTCGACGCGCTGGCGCTCCGCCATACTGCGGCGGTAAAAATCTTCGCCGCAGGCCGCATCGTCCGCCGGATACAGCAGCTGGCCGTTATTGGCCTTCAACTCATAGCGCACCGCCAGCTGTTCCTTGTTGCTGGTAATTGAAGCGTAAATATCGCTGACAATACCCTCCAGCTTAGCTAAAGCAGTCAACCGTTTTTTAGTAATCCCGGCAGCCAGGCGAATAAATTCTTCGTCCCAGGGACGCAGGGCCGCGCTGCTGCCGCCCTCGTCCCGCAGCTCCTTCAGCAAACGGTTGCGCTGCAGCAGCACGCGGTTATATTTCACCAGTAAATCGTAATATACCGGGTCCGTCTGAGATATCTGCATATCGAAGAAGCGCCGCCGCAGCGCCGGTTCGCCCTTCACCAGCTGCAAATCCTCCGGCGAAAACATGACAGCGTTCAAGGCTCCGTAATGCTCCCTGGGACGCACCTTAGCGCCGTCCAGCAAAATTTCCTTTTTCCAGCGCTCCTGCTGCCGGTATTTTTTCAGCTTGACCTCGTGCCTGCCGCTATAGCTTTCGTATTCCACGCCCGCAGCCATGGCTTCCGACCCCAGACGCAGCAGCTCTTCCTCCGCCGTCGTGCGGTGGGAAAGGCCGAAGGCACTGTAGAAAATAGCCTCCAGCAGATTAGTTTTTCCTTGGGCGTTAGCGCCGTAAAAGACGTTAATCATGGACGGCAGCGAAAGCTCGCAGCTGCTGTAATTGCGAAAATTTACGGCGTATAAACGATTGATTTTCATGCTTCCACAGTAACGGTAAGCTCTATCTGATTATCCACGTTAACCACGTCGCCGGGATAAACCTTTTTGCGTTTTTCGGTAATCGTTTTGCCGTTCAGCTTAACGACGCCGTCTTCCACCATCAAAAAGGCCTGTCCGCCGGTTTCGGCCACGCCGGAAAATTTCAGCAGCTTATCCATAGTAATAAATTCGGTAGTGATAGCTACGTTTTCTTTCTGCATTTTTCGCTCCTTAGAAAACTACGCGCACGGGAGTTACGATATAAACGTAATCCGCCTCTTCCTCGCAGGTAACGCAGACCGGACTCAAAGAGGTGTTCATAGACAGCGTTACCTCGTCGCCTTCAATATTTTTAAGAATGTCCAGAATATATTTAGAGTTAAAGGCTACGTTCAGCTGGTCGCCCTCCGTGGAGCAGGCAATAACCTCGCGTCCCGTGCCTACGTCGGGACTGCTGGAGGTAATCGTCATTTCCTCTGCGTCCACGCTCATTTTGATAATGCTGTAATCACCCTCGGTGGAAAACAGCGCTACGCGCTCTACGGCTCCGGCTAATTCTTTAGCGTTAACCTCGGTCTTGACAGCGAATTTAGCGGGAATAACCCGGTTGTAATCGGGGAATTTGCCTTCAATCAAACGGGAAACGATAACCACATTGTCGATAATTACCATTATTTGATTATTGAGCAGAGAAATTTTTACCTCCTGCGGAATTTCCCCCGTTAAATTACGAGTAATTTCGTTCAGCACCTTGGCGGGAATAATCATGCTCATAGGCTCGCTTGTAGCTTGAGCGGAGGATTTAATCGCCAAACGATGGGTATTAGTGCCGACAAAGGTAATTTTTTCTTCCTTGGCTTCAACTAAAACGCCGGTAAAGAGGGGACGCGCTTCGTCGGTAGAGCAGGAGAAAATAGTTTTTTTAATCAGCTCCTTGATTTTTTCATCGGCGATTGTAATGGTTTTATTGCCGTCAAAATCGGGGAATTTAGGATAATCGTCTTCATTCATTAAGAGCAGATTAAATTCCGATTTACCGGAGCTGACCTTGATTGTTTTTTGCTCGCTGTTTTTCGTAATAGTCAGGCTTTCGCAGGGCAGCTTACGGATAAGCTCGGATAAATGCTTAGCGGAAACTACTATTTCCCCCGGTTCGGTAATATCCGCGTCGATAGTACAGGAAATAGCCATATTAAGGTCCATTGCCTGAATTGCTAATTTATCTTGGTTGGTAAAAATATGAATGCAGGAAAAAATAGGTGTGCTTGGTTTGGAAATAATGGCTCTTTGAGCAGTTTGGATAGCTTTATTCAAAGCGTTAGTGTTGCAGGTGATCAGCATTTGTTCACAGTCCTCCTTAAATATATTATTACTATAATAATTTTATAAAAGTAGTCGACGTAGTAGTAGAGCCTGTTAGTTATGTGGAAAAGACCTCTGAGCCTGATGGTACTGCGGTTTTCCACTTGTAGATAAGCCTGTGTATAAGCGGGAAATATTTTACACGGAATCTACAGGCAAAATTTCTATCAACTTTTTCTTAAAGTTATACACAGTTTTAAGCTGGGTTATCAACAGTTTTTGTGGATAACTTTTTGCTTTATTGGCGTAGGATATTAGTCATTTCTTGCAGCTCGCTTTGCAGCGCTAAATTAGTATTTTTGTTCTTGCTGATTTTTTCGTAGGCGTGAATGACAGTGGTGTGGTCGCGCCCGCCGAAAAGCTCGCCGATGCGGGGATAGGAAAGGTCTGCTAGCTCGCGGCACAGGTACATGGCTATCTGACGGGGATAGGCGATATTCTGCGTGCGCTTTTTGTTGAACAGCTCTTCCTCTTTGATATTGTAATGCTCGGCTACGACCTTGATGATGCCTTCAAAGGTGATAGTGCTGGTTTTAACGGTATTGCCCATGTCCGTGAGTACCTTTTGCGCGGTTTCGACGGTAATGGGCATATCCATAAGCGAAGAGTAGGCGATAATTTTTGTGTAAGCGCCTTCGATTTCTCTGATATTGGTAGCGATATTGGTAGCCAGCAGGGTAATGACGTCGTTGGGCATCTGAATATGGTCTGAGGCCGCTTTAGTGCGCAGAATCGCTATACGGGTTTCCAAATCCGGCGGCTGGATGTCGGCTTTCAGGCCCTGGTCAAAGCGGGAGCGCAGCCGATCTTTCAGAGTTTCAATTTCGCGGGGAGGAAGGTCGCTGGAGATGATGATTTGTTTATTGGCGTCTTTGAGAGCATTGAAGGTATGGAAAAATTCTTCCTGTGTTTGCTCCTTGCCTTTAAGAAATTGAATATCGTCGATGATTAAACAATCGATATTGCGGTATTTTTGCCGGAAGGCTTCCGTATTTTTATTTTGAATGGAGTTGATGATTTCGTTGGTGAAATTTTCGCTGGAGGTGTACAGCACCTTCATGCTGGGATTATTTTGCTTGATGCGATTGCCGATGGCATGCATTAGATGGGTTTTGCCTAAGCCTACGCCGCCGTACAGGAACAGGGGATTGTAGGCGTGGGCCGGGTTGTTGGCTACCGCCTGAGCGGCGGCGTGAGCGAAGCGGTTGGAATTGCCGATGACGAAGGTTTCAAAAACGAATTTGGGATTTAAATTGCTTTCCACTGTTTCTTGGGAGCTGGTCTTTTCGTTGAAAAGCTGCTGCTGCTGGGTCTTGGGCTGCTTTGCTTCCGGGGCCTGCTCTTGGGACGCAGGCTCTATGAGCCCGTTGTCCATGGTTTCGATGAGCAGCTTAATATTTTTACCCATAATGCCGGAAAGAATACCTTCGATGACGGAGGCGTAATTTTCCTCCAGCATATTTTTGAAAAAGGTATTTTTGACGGCTACCTTGTAATAGGAGTCGGTTACTTCCAACGGCATAATGGGCTTAATCCAAACGTCGAATATCTTTTCATTGACTGATTCCTTGAATTTTTCCTTGCATTTCACCCAGATTTCTGCTAAATCATAGGAACTCATAGGGAACATCCTTTCCTTGTTTATTTAGAAAAAATAAAAACGACAGCCTGCATGGCTCTGCCGTGAGCTGAGCAAGTGCCGAGAATTGCGTTTTAACTTCTAAATTATCCATATATATTTTAGCAGACTGTGGATAACTTCGCAAATTTCTTAACAAAATTTCTTGGAAGCGCTGTAAAATGAGCGTTTTCTACTTGACGAAATTTTTATTTTCTCATATAATATTTCAGTAATACCGTGCATTGCTCTAGGTGCGCGCTTTTTCAGGCGACGCTGGGCTGCGTTGCGGCGCTAAAACAGCTATCAATTCAGATACATAGAATTTGATAAAATTTTGCGGTGGTAAGGAGGGAATACTGAATGAAACGTACTTTTCAACCTAATAATCTCAGAAGAAAAAGAACTCATGGTTTCAGAGAAAGAATGAAAACTTTGGGCGGTCGTCAAGTTCTCAAAAGAAGACGTGCTAGAGGCAGAAAGAAATTGTCTGCATAACATTATAAAATAGGCCGCGCAAGTGGCCTATTTTTTCCATGCGGGCAGGTGCGCATTTAATGCAGAAGAAAAAGTATACGTTAAAAAAAATCAACAGACTGAAATCCAAGAAAAGTTATCAATGCGTTTATGGCAAGGGACGTACCGTAGTTGACGGTATGTCGGTCTTTTATATTCTTGCGGATCAGGGCGACGATCTGAAAATCGGCCTTGCCGTAGGCAAAAAATTAGGCTGCGCCGTGGTACGCAACAGAATTAAGCGAAGGATGCGGGAGGCTTTCCGTATGCATCGCGCAGAGCTTAAAAAAGGGTATCATATAGTTTGGGTGGCCCGTCGCAAGCTGACGAAGGCCGATTATAAGACTTTTGAACGTGTTTTTTTAAGACTGGCAAAAAGAGCAGCGCTGCTGCAGGAATAAGGATAGAAGGCTATGAGTAGGATATTGATTTTAGGTATAAGATTTTATCAGCTCTTTATTTCGCCTCTGTTTCCGCCGACGTGCAGGTTTTATCCCACCTGTTCCGCCTACGCTATCGAGGCGATACAAAAAAAGGGGCCTGTCAGGGGCTTATGGCTGGCACTGAAGCGCATTGCCAAATGCCATCCTTATCATCCCGGCGGTTATGATCCTGTTAAATAATATCTAAAAATAAACTAACGCTTTATTTTCGAGGAGTGATATTTTGGATTTTCTCAGCAATATAGTCCAGCAGGTAATTACTATACTCTATAATTTGACCAGCAGCATGGGAATGCCCAGCTACGGTCTGGCTATTGTGCTTATGACTATTATCGTCAAGCTGATTTTGTATCCGCTTTCCAAAAAGCAGATTGAATCCACCAAAGCTATGATGGAGCTGCAGCCGAAGATGAAGGCGATTCAGGAAAAATACAAAGACGATAAGCAGCGCCTGAATATGGAATTGGCTAATCTTTATAAAAGCGAGGGCGTAAACCCCCTGGCAGGCTGCCTGCCTCTTTTGATTCAAATGCCGATTATGATCGGTATCTTCTACGGTATCCGTGATTTCCATTATGCTGGCTCCGCGGCCTTTTTGTGGATGGAAAACATTTCCAACCCCGACCCCACTTATATTTTACCGGTATTGTCCGCGCTGACGACTTTTATTTCGTCCAAGCAGACCATGCCTGATACTGGCAATCCGCAAAATAAGATTATGCTCTACTTTATGCCTTTGTTTATTGGTTACATCAGCTTATCCTTCCCGGCAGGCCTGGTGCTGTATTGGGTAGTAATGAATATTATGCAGATTGCTCAACAGACCATGATGAACAAGGCTGCCGGCAAGTAACCAAATCAAAAGGAGTGAAAGAGAGATGGCTTTTGTTGAAAAAACTGGCAAGAGCGTAGAGGACGCTGTTGCCGAGGCTTTAAAGGAATTAAACGTCACCGCCGAACAAGCCGATGTAGAAATTATTGAAGAGGGTAAAAAGGGCTTTTTCGGTTTTGGCCGCAAGGACGCCAAGGTGCGCGTAAGCGTGAAGGAGCAGGCAGTTCCTGCGCCGCAGGCTCCGGAAAAAACCGTGGGCGAGGCTACGGCCGAGGCTGTCAAGGCCGTTAAGGAAGCAGCCGCTATCGCTGTGAATACGGTATCGAAAAAGGCCGACAGCGTGAAAACGGAAGCGGTCAGCGCCGCCGACGAATTTACGAAAAAGGCAGCAGCCGCTAAGGAGCAGGCTGTGGATTCGGCTATTTCCGCTTTGGAATCCTTAAAAAGTGAGCGTCCGGTCCGCGAGCCCCGCAGATATGCGGTGAACGACGAGGCTGTCAATGCCGCCAAGGAATTTTTGCAGAAGGTCTTCAATGCTATGAAGATCGACGTGGTAATGGAAAAATTCATCAATAAGAACGACGGCAGCGTTACCTTTAAGCTGCACGGCGACGATATGGGCATTTTGATCGGCAAGCATGGACAGACTTTGGACAGCTTGCAGTATCTGACTAATCTGGTGGCTAATAAAAACAGCAGCGAGCGCGTGCGCGTAATCATCGACGTGGAGGATTACCGCGACCGCCGCGTAGAAACCCTGAGCCGTTTGGCAGTGCGCCTGGCAGATAAGGTTAAACGCACCGGCGAGCGCGTAGCGCTGGAGCCGATGAATCCCCATGAGCGTAAGATCATCCACATGGCCCTGCAGGGCGATCGCCGGGTTACGACCCTTAGCGAGGGCGACGATCCTTATCGCCATGTAGTAATCGAATTGAAAAAATAAAGATTTTATAACCCAGTAAGCTTTTACTGGGTTATATTTTATACTGCGGCATTTATAGCGAAGGGAGGGCAAGCAAATGGCAGAGGAAACTATCAGCGCGGTCATTACGGCTTTAGGCGAGGGAGCCGTGGGCATTGTGCGCGTCAGCGGCCCGCAGGCTCTGGCAGTGGGCGAGCGCTTGTTTAAAGCGGCGAGCGGCAGGCCCTTGGCCGACTATCCCGTTAATACTTTGGTTTACGGTCACGTTTACGACTGCGACGGCAGTCTGGTGGACGAGGTTTTAGCCGTATATATGCGCGGGCCTCGTTCCTACACGGCGGAGGACGTAGTGGAAATTCAGTGCCACGGCGGTCTGCAATCCTTGCAAAAAATTTTGGCGCTGACTTATGCAGCAGGAGCGCGGCCTGCGGAGCCCGGCGAATTTACTAAGCGCGCTTTTTTAAACGGGCGTATAGATTTGACGCAGGCGGAAGCGGTCATGGATATTATCCGTTCCCGCAGCGAGACCGGCTTAAAGCTGGCGGCCCGGCAGCAGCAGGGCCAGCTGGCGCGTGCTTTGCGGGAGCTGCGCCGGAATTTGCTAGATGTGGTGGTAAATTTAGAGGCGGTTATCGATTATCCCGAAGAGGATATCGAGGATGTGACCTACGGCAGAGTGCAGGAGAGCATCGGCGCTTGCAGTGCAAGAATCGCTAAGCTTTTGGCTAACGCGCATACGGGCAAGATTTTACGCGAGGGCCTGCGCACGGCCATCGTCGGGCGTCCTAATGTGGGCAAGTCCAGCCTGCTGAACGCTTTATTGCAGGAGGACAGGGCTATCGTTTCTCAGTATGCCGGTACGACCCGCGACGTTATCGAGGAGCAGCTGCTGCTGGACGGCGTGCCGCTGGTGCTGGCGGATACGGCGGGCATTCGCAGCACGGAGGATTTTGTCGAAAAAATCGGCGTGGAAAAAAGCCGCAGGCTTTTGCAGGAGGCGGAGCTGATCGTTTGCGTTATCGACGGCAGCGAGGGGTTGACCGAGGAGGACGAAAGCATTTTGCGGGCGGCCGCCGGTAAGCCCTGCGTGATTATCGTCAATAAAAGCGATTTAGCTTTACAGGTTGATTTAGAAGCCTTGCGTAGGCGCTTCGGCGGCGACAGGGTGATGACCTTATCCGCCAAAACCTTGAGCGGCGTGGAGGATTTCAGCGTTTGGCTGAAAAATTACGTTTACGGCAGTGAGGGAACCTTGGGCGACGGCGCTTATGTGCAGAACGCGCGGCAGGAAAATCTTTTGCGGCGAGCGCTGCAATCTTTGGAAGATGCGGGCAGAGCTGTCGCAGACGCGCTACCTTACGACTGCATTGAAATCGACGTGCGCACGGCCATCGATTTGCTGGGCGAAATTACCGGCGACACCGTGCAGGACGAGATTATCAACGAAATTTTTTCCCGCTTCTGCATTGGCAAGTGAAAAAATTTATGATATATATTCGCAATTATTTATCACTCGTTCAGCGCAAATTTTACGCTCATTGCGAGCGGAACCATCACGAAGCTGCGGTAAAATTTGGCAGCAAAAAATTTTACTCTTCGTACCCTTGCTTCTATGGTTCCATGCACTCATTCGCTAAATTTGCTATTTCACTCCGTGATATAATAATTGCTTCTTAAAAATTTTTTCTATGATATTTTTGAAAGAGATTATTGAAAATGAGTTATGTTACAGATAAATTTGATGTGATTGTAGTCGGTGCGGGACATGCCGGCGTAGAGGCAGCTCTGGCGGCGGCGCGCTTGGGCGGCAAAACGCTGCTGGCCACCTTGTCCTTGGACAACGTGGCTTTAATGCCCTGCAATCCGTCCATTGGCGGCCCGGCTAAAGGCCATTTGGTGCGGGAGCTGGACGCTTTAGGCGGGCAAATGGGCATCAGCGCCGATTTGGCCTGCATTCAGATGCGCTTGCTGAACACGGGCAAGGGTTACGCCGTACACGCGCTGCGCGGACAGGAGGATAAGCCCTACTACCATACGCTGATGAAAAAAATTGTCGAAGAGCAGGAGGGCTTGGAGCTGAAGCAGCTGATGATCGATAAGCTGCTGGTGGAAAACGGTCAGGTCGTAGGCGTGGAAGCCGAAACCGGTGAAGTTTTTGAAGCTCCCTGCGTTATTCTGGCTACCGGAACTTATTTGCGCGGCCGTATCGTTTACGGTCAGGTGAATTACGAGTGCGGGCCCAACGGACTGCGCAGCGCGCAAAAGCTGTCCGCGTCTTTGGTGGAGCACGGCGTGGAGCTAATGCGCTTTAAAACCGGTACGCCTGCCCGTATCGACGCCCGCAGTCTTGACTACAGCAAAATGGAGCCCCAGTATGGCGATGAAGAGGTACGCAATTTTTCTTTTATCAGCGATATTCAGACTAGAGAGCAGGTGCCCTGCTATCTGACCTATACTAACGAAAAGACCCATAAAATCATTCGCGATAATCTGCATCTTTCCGGCATGTTCAACGGCATGATTGAAGGCGTGGGCCCGCGCTACTGCCCGTCTATCGAATCGAAAATCGTGCGCTTTGCTAATAAGGAGCGGCACCAGCTGTTTATCGAACCGGAGGGACGCAGCACTAACGAAATGTATGTGCAGGGGATGAGTTCGTCCTTGCCTGCTCACGTGCAGCTGCAATTTATGCAGACCATTCCCGGACTGGAGCATTGCAAAATGATGCGCGCCGGTTATGCCATAGATTATGATTGCCTTGATCCCCTGCAGCTGAAACCATCGCTGGAGCATAAGGCTATCGGCGGCTTGTTCAGCGCCGGACAGTCTAACGGCACCAGCGGCTACGAGGAGGCTGCGGCCCAGGGCTTGATGGCAGGCATCAACGCTATGATGAAGCTGAAGGGCAAGGAGCCCTTGGTGCTGCGGCGCGACGAGGCTTATATCGGCGTGCTGATCGACGATTTAGTTACTAAGGGAACGAACGAGCCCTACCGCATGATGACTTCGCGGGCCGAATACCGCTTGCTGCTGCGACAGGATAACGCCGATCTGCGCCTGACGGAAAAGGGCCGCGAGCTGGGGCTGGTGGATGACCATCGCTATGCGCGCTTTACGGAAAAACGCACAGCCTTGGAGCGCATCATCAGCCAGCTGGGCAAGCAGAATATTGCTCCCAGCGAGGAAAATAACGCTAAGCTTTTGGCTATGGGAACGGCTCCTATCCGCAGCGGCAGCAGTTTGCTGGATTTGCTGCGCCGCAAGGAAATTACCTACGCTAAGCTGCAAGCAGCCTTCGAGCTGCCGCAGCTGGAGCCGCAGGTAGCCGAGCAGGCGGAAATTTTTGCCAAGTACGAGGGCTACATCACCAAACAGCGGCAGGAAGTGGAACGCTTTATGAAGCTGGAAAACAAACGGCTGCCGGAGGATATCGATTATCATGGCATCAAAGAGCTTTCCAGCGAGGCGGCGGAAAAGCTGGATAAGGTGCGCCCTGCCAATATCGGACAGGCCTCGCGCATCAGCGGCGTATCCCCGGCGGACGTCAGCGTGCTGATGATAGCTTTGGAGCTGCGGCGCAGAAGGGAGCATGAGCAATGACCTTGACTTTTGAAGAAATTTTGGCGGCTCGCGGCGCCGAAGCTGGGCTGAGTTTTACGCCGCGGCAGCTGGAACAGTTCGGCAAATATTACGCGCTGCTGGTGGAAACCAATAAGGTGATGAACCTGACGGCGATTACCGAGCCGGAGGAAGTGGCCGTTAAGCATATGATAGACAGTTTGCTGGCCTGGGAGGCAGGCATGGAAGGCAAACTTTTGGCCGACGTAGGCACGGGCGCAGGCTTTCCCGGAGTGCCGCTGAAAATTTACTGCCCCAATCTTAAGGTCGTGCTGATAGATTCCTTGGGCAAGCGATTGAAATTTTTGCAGCAGGTTATCGGCGCGCTGGAGCTGAAAGATATTTGCTGCGAGCATTTGCGGGCGGAGGACGCGGGACGCAATCCAAAGCACCGCGAAAAATACGATTTCGTAACTGCCAGAGCCGTGGCGCGTTTAAGCGTGCTGTCGGAGTATTGCCTGCCGCTGGTGAAAAAGGGCGGGCAGTTTATCGCCCTCAAGGGCAGCAAGTACGCGGACGAAATTGCCGAAGGCAGCGAAGCCGTAAAAATTTTGGGCGGAAAAATTATCAGCGCTGAGCCTGTAAAATTACCCGGTCTTGACGACGGACGTGCTATAATAAAGATAAGCAAAATTAAAACTACTCCGGCTCAGTATCCGCGTAAGGCGGGGACGCCGGAAAAGCAGCCCTTAGGCAGCAGATAGGGGGAAAAGAATGTTAGTCGACGATGGATTTTCTGTATTAGATACTGATTGCGGAATTATTGGCGACCGTCAGGCCGTTAATGAGGTCAAGGTTGTGAAGGTACCTATCGAGCAGATTTTTCCCAATCCTTACCAGCCGCGCAAAACCTTTGACGAAGAGGCGCTGGCAGATTTGTCCGCGTCCATTGCGCAGTACGGAGTATTGCAGCCCCTGCTGGTGGCTCCTGCCGAAAACGGGCGTTATCTTTTGATAGCCGGCGAGCGCCGTCTGCGCGCCAGCAGAATGGCCGAGCTGACCGAGGTGCCGGTAATTATCAGCGAATACACCTCTCAGCAGATTGCCGAGATTGCGCTTATCGAAAATTTACAGCGCGAGGATTTGCATTATCTGGAGGAAGCAGAAGGCTACGAGCAGCTGATGGAGCAGTTTCACCTGACGCAGGAGGCTATGGCTGCCAGAGTGGGCAAGAAGCAGTCCACCATTGCCAATAAGTTGCGCTTGCTGCGTTTGTCCCAGCAGGTGCGCAAGGTGCTGGTAGAGGCGGAACTCAGCGAGCGTCATGCCCGCGCTTTATTAAAGCTGGAGGACGACGTTAAGCGTTTGGAGGCGTTGGAGATTATTATCGCCCGTCGCTATAACGTGCGCCAGACGGAAGAATATATCGATAAGCTGCTCAGCGATAAGCAGCAGGAAAAGAAAAAGCGCTTGGTAATTGTCAACGACGTGCGCATTTATCTCAACAGCATTAAGCAGGTGGTCAACGCCATTAAGGACGTGGGTATTCCCGTAAATATGGAGCAGACCATCGACGGCGACGAGGTGGTCGTAAGCCTGCGTATTAAAAATCAAAAGAAGCCCAAGGGAGGCAACAGCAAGCCGCTGTTTTAAATTTAAAACACAGCTGTAAAAAGCGAAACGCAAGGCGATGTTTCACGTGAAACATCGCCTTAATTTTTTACGCGCCAGTTGGCAGCTGTCTTAGCAAATTATAAATTAGCGCAGCGTAATGCAGTGCATTATGCTTTTGCTTGTGACGGGAAAAATTCAAAAGTATGCCGAGAAATTTTTCGCTGCTTGATTGGGCTTTGCTGAAAAATCTTTGCCGTGCATAGATTATTTACATACGGAACTTCGTTGTTTTTAGCGTAAGCCTTTGTTAGAATAGTGTTAACAGAGCTTGGTGTAATAAGTATAATAAGAGGGAGAAGCTTTTGCGTAAATTGTAATTATTATGTCGGAGGCGGCAAGCGATATGAAATTTGAAATTATTAAGATAAAAGAGGAAGTACCTGCTTTTTCCGGGACTATGGAAAAAATAATGGAGGGCGATTTGACCGATAAAATTCTATACAGCCCTTTGTACAGCGGTGGGCAATCGCCGATTCCTAAGGTTCAGGCTATTATGGATATTGCAATTGGCTTAAAGGCAGTGGAATATTTTATCAGGACGGGAGAAATTTATCCAGGCATTGAATGGCTGCATATATTTTAGAAAAAGCAGTTAAAGAGTAGGATACAGAAGGTGAAACAGATGCAGAATATTAAGGAATGGCTGGGAAATTTTGCCGCGATGAGTATGCGGATTTTATCGTAGAGCCGAGAAAATATTCTGCAAAAATTATTTCCCAGGAAATGGAAGCTTACGCGCCCTTATTAACGCAGCCGGTGGGCGAAGCTTTAGTACAGCTTTACGCCAGCGACCCGCAAACGGGCGCGCGTTTGGTGCGCAGGCAGGAGTGCAGCCTGGCGGATTTTGTAGCCGACGCTTATAAAACTGTTTTGGATTGCGACATGGCCTTGGTCAACGGCGGCAGCGTGCGGCGGTTATTTTAATTGCCGCACTGAAAATTTTATCTGCCATTGCCGCGCAAAGTATGTTAAAATATAATAGACACTTTATGACTAGAGGTGAAGCGAATTGGTAAAGGTAATTGCTATAGCCAACCAAAAGGGCGGCGTAGGCAAGACGACTACGGCGGTGAACCTGGCCGCGTGCTTGGCGTCCTTGGGCCGCCGGGTGCTTTTAATCGACAGCGATCCGCAGGGCAATGCTACCAGCGGCTTTGGCTTTGATAAACGGGATATTAAGCAATGTATTTATGACGCTATTATCAACGACGTGCCGATGCAGGAGGTTATCAAGCATACAGCCTACGACCGTCTGGATATCGTTCCGGCAACTATTCAGCTGGCGGGCGCGGAAATCGAGCTGGTGTCCCTGATGAACCGCGAGGGCCGGTTAAAGAATTCTTTGGAGCGGGTGAAGCATAATTACGATTATGTGATTATCGACTGTCCGCCTTCTTTGGGGCTTTTGACTATTAACGGACTGACGGCGGCCAGCAGCGTTATGATTCCCATTCAGTGTGAATTTTACGCGCTGGAAGGCGTGACGATGCTCATGAATACAATTCAGCTGGTACAGCGCAATTTGAATCCGGCCTTAAAGCTGGAGGGCGTGTTGATGACTATGTACGACAGCCGCACGAATTTGTCGCAGGAAGTAGTGGAAGAGGTGCAGAAATATTTCCAGAGCAAGATGTACAGCACCATTATTCCCCGCAATGTGCGTTTGAGCGAAGCGCCCAGCCATGGGCAGCCCGTTATCGATTATGACGCTAAGTCCAAGGGCGCGCAGGTGTATATGGATTTGGCCCATGAGGTTTTAGAGGACGAATAAGACTGTCGAGGTGAAAGCAGATGAGTAAGAAGGGCGGTCTGGGCAAGGGTCTGGGCGCTATTTTCGGTGAAAATAACGCGCCGCCGGTCGCTTCCGCGCCTGCGGAAACAGGCGAAGGCGCCGCACAGGAGGCCGCCGTAAGCGAAATTACGGCTAATCCTTATCAGCCAAGGCGTATTTTTAATGAAGAAAAATTGCAGGAGCTGGCCGCTTCCATTAAAGAATTCGGCGTGGTGCAGCCCTTGGTTGTGCGCAGGAAAAAGCAGGGCTACGAGCTGGTAGCAGGCGAGCGCCGTTTGCGCGCCGCGCAGCTGGCCGGATTGACAACGGTGCCCGTTATCGTCAAAGAATACGACGACGCGAAGATGATGGAAATTGCGCTGATTGAAAATATTCAGCGCCATGACCTGAACCCGATTGAAGAAGCCCAGGGCCTGCGCCGTTTGATGAGCGAATTTAAGCTGACCCAGGAGCAGGCGGCGGAAAAGGTGGGGCGCAGCCGCGTGGCGGTGACAAATATTCTGCGCCTGCTGAATCTGCCCGACGCTATTCAGGAGCATATTATTCAAGGCACGCTGAACATGGGTCAGGCCAAGCAGCTTTTGGGACTGCCGCAGAAGGAGCAGCAGCTGCAGGTAGCGCGTGCCATTATCAGCGAAGGCTGGAGTTCGCGCACTACGGAAAAGGTTGTGCAGCTATTAAAGGAAGGCAAGCAGCTGAAGGCCGTGCGTGAAATTATTGAAGCTGTCGTTAAGCCTGTAAAGGAAGAAAAGGCCAAACGCCAGCTGTCGGAGAACGACGTTTTCTGCCGCGATTTTGAGCTGCGCCTGGTGGAGCTTTTGGGAACGAAGGTTAAGGTCCTGCCCAAGCCGGAGGAGGAAGGCCGTCAGGGCGGCACGATTCAGATTGAATATTATTCCGCTGAAGATTTGCAGCGCATTTACGAGGTTTTGCAGCAGGGAAATGAAGAGCCCGCGTCCGCACCGCCGCGGCGGCTGCACGTTTAAAATATCGGGAACAAGTGAGGGAGAAGAATGCCTGGCTTAGGAACTATGGCGAATTGCTTGGCCATTATGGCGGGCGCGCTGCTGGGCGTTGTTTTTAAACGCGGTCTGCCGGATAAATGGCAGCAGACCATGATGAGCAGCATCGCTTTGTGCATCGTAATTATCGGCGTGCAGATGGCGCTGAAAACCAATAATATAGTCATTGTCATTTTTAGCCTGGTGTTGGGCTCAGTTTTAGGCGAGCTTGTGGATATAGAAGCGTGGATGACGCGGCTGGGAGAAAAGATGGGCGACAGGCTGGGCGGTGGTGACGCGACGGCTGCGGCCCGTATTGCCGAAGGCTTTGTCAGCGCTTCTATTCTCTTTTGCAGCGGCGCTATGGCAATCTTGGGCAGCATTCAGGACGGTCTTGTTGCCGATCATACGACGCTTTTCGCCAAGGCTACGCTGGACGGTTTGATTTCGTTGATTTTGAGCGCTAACATGGGCATCGGCGTGCTGCTGTCGGCTGCGAGCGTAGGGCTTTACCAAGGGGCTATTACCTTATTGGCGGGCGTAGTGGGGCCGCTGATTACCGAAGCGATGCTGCTGGAAATTACGGCGGCAGGCGGCGTTATGATTATGGCTATCGGCACTAATATGCTGCATATTACTAAAATCAGAATCGGCAATATGCTGCCGGGAATGGTGTTTGCGGCAGCGTTGACAAAGATTTTTTTGTAGAGAGGCGAATAAATGGAAGAAATAAATTTGTTATTCAGTGATAATTTAGCTGCCATCATTGCGGTATTGGTGATAGCGCTTATTATTTTGAGCGTTTGGCTGTGCAGGATAAGGAGCAGGCTGAGCGCCTTGCAGGCCAAGTACGATTTCTTTACCCAGGGTAAGGAAGCAAATATCGATACGGTGCTGACGGATACCTTAAACGAGCTGCATAGGACGCGGCAGGAGCTGCAGGATTTGCAGAGCAGGCACGGCAAGCTGCACGAGCAGGTGCAGGGCTGCCTGCAAACTGTCAAGCTGACGCGCTACGACGCCTTTGACGCTATGGGCGGCGAAATGAGCTATTCTATTCTGCTGGCCGACGCTAAAAAGAACGGCGTTATCTTGACCAGCATTTATGGACGCGACGAGAGCCGCTGCTACGCTAAAAATGTGCAGGGCGGCAAATCCGCTTATCCGCTGGCCGAGGAAGAAAAGAATTTATTGTAAAAAAATAGGCGCTGCCGCGCGGAAGTAAATTAATTTCCGCTTAGGCAGAGCCTCTTTTGATTTTGTTTTCAGCCTTCAAAAAGCTTGAGCAGAATGAACATGGATTCACCAAAGGTCAGATAGCGAAACCAGCTGCGCGGGTAGACGAAGCCGTGGCTGTCAGTGATAAAGGTGCCGCTGATGCGCAGATGAATGGCAAAGGATTCCATAGCGGCGATGACCAGCAGCAGAAAGCCCGGCGTCCAGGTAGCCTCATGCAGCATCAGCCAGATGCAGTACAGCAGAAACAGCACGTCGCAAAGAAAATACATAATAAAGACGGAGGCGCTGCCGTCAACGATGACGATTTGCTTGCGCCCGGGATGAGCGCGGCGCTGCTCCAGCAGTTTAGCAAAATTTTGCAAGAAATAAGCGATTCTGTGAGCGTTGATGAAATGAAACATGCGCACGCAGATAAAAAATAAAGGAACGAAATTCATAGATTTACCTCGTAATCGTAATCCTGTTTATTATACACTATCCGTCGCCGTTCCGCTAGTAGTAAACGCATCTCTTTTAGTTTGTTTAGAAAAGACTAAATTCCATAAAATGCGCACATAATTTTTGAAAGCATAAAAAATGTATCAATTTTTTTGTATTATCTGCAAGTATACAGAAAACATGAAAAATATCGTTGACAAAAGTGTGGCCTTATGGCTATAATGAGTACCATAAGTTATCAGGATAAGAGATCGGTCTTATTCCATTCCTGATGATTTGCGTAAAATAAGGGAAAGAGGGAGAAACTAAAATGAAAAAATGGAAAAAATTAGCCAGCGCAGCATTGGCTGCCATGGTATTCGCCTCCGTTCTGAGCGGCTGCGGCGGAGATTCTAAGAAAGCTGCCGACAGCGGAGACACTATTAAGGTTGGCGCATCTTTTGAATTGACCGGCAATGTCGCTAACTATGGTAAATCTATTTTATCCGGCTTGAAAATGGCAACCGACGAGGTCAACAAAAACGGCGGCGTGAACGGCAAAAAGCTGACTGTTATTGAAAGCGATAACAAATCCGAGCCTTCCGAATCCGGCAACTCCATTACCAAATTGGTAACTCAGGATAAGGTTGTTGCCGTTGTCGGCCCCGCTACCAGCGGCTGCGTAGCTGCCGGCGCTCCTATTACCACCGCTAACAAAATTCCGCACATCGCTCCGGCTGCAACTGCGCCCGGCATCACTGTAGAAAACGGCAAGGTTAAGGAATTTATGTTCCGCGCTTGCTTCATCGACCCGTTCCAGGGTCAGGTAATGGCAGTATTTGCCGACCAAACTCTGAAAGTTAAAAATGTAGCTATCCTGTACGATTCCTCCAGCGATTATTCCAAAGGTCTGGCAGAAGTATTCCAAAAAACCTTGGAAGGCAAAGGCGGCAAGATCGTAGCTAAGGAAGCCTTCCTGGCAAAGGATATGGACTTCAAATCTTCTTTGACCAAGCTGAAAGCTTCTAACCCGGAAGCAATTTACGTTCCCGGTTATTATGAAGAAGTTTCCAAGATTATTAAACAAGCCCGCGAGATTGGCATTAACGTTCCGCTGCTGGGCTGCGATGGTTGGGAAAGCCCCAAACTGGCAGAAATCGCCGGTAAGGACGCTTTGCAGGGCTGCTATTATGTAAGCGCCTTCTCCGCTCAGGACCAGGATCCTTCCGTACAAAGCTTCATTAAGGCTTACAAAGAAAAATATCAAAAAGATCCTGATATTTTCGCAATGCAGGGCTACAATGCAGGCTTAGTTCTGGTAGACGCTCTGAAACGCGCAGGCACTACCGACGGCGTTAAACTGTCTAAGGCTATTGCCGAAACCAAGGACCTGCCGGTTGCCAGCGGCAAGCTGACCTTCGACGAAAACCACAACCCGGTTATGCCCGCGCTGATCATCAGCCTGGAAGGCGGCACTCCGTCCCTGAAGGAAAAGATCAGCCTGTAAAAACGGCTTAAATCTTCTGCAATTAAATATTAGTAAATTCGGCGTTCCTTATCCACGGTTTATTTATTAAGTTAAAAAGGGTCCGCTTACTTCCAACTGCGGTTCCCGATATATATAATTTTTTTGAGGGGGAATAAACCATGAAAAGAGTAACCAAATTATTATCTGTGCTGGCAGCAGGCGCTATCTTTATGGGCGCGTTGACTGGCTGCGGCGGCTCCAAGGAGTCTGCGGGCGGAGATACCATTAAGATCGGCGGCTTGCTGGAAATGACCGGCGGCAGCGCTTCCTTTGGTATTTCTTCTAAAAATGGCATCGACCTGGCACTGAAAAAAATTAACGAGAAAGGCGTACTGGGCGGCAAAAAATTGTCTTTGACTGTAGCCGATACCAAATCCGAAGCTTCTGAAGCTACCAACGGTATGCAAAAGCTGATTTCTCAGGACAAGGTTGTAGCGGTCATCGGCCCCAACCAATCCTCTGCCGTAATTGCGGCCGGAGCTATCAATAACGGCTCCAAGGTTCCGGCTATTACGCCCATGGGCACCAACCCGGACGTAACCGTCGACCCGAAAACGCAAAAAACCAGAGAATACAGCTTCCGTACCTGCTTTATCGACCCGTTCCAGGGCACGGTAATGGCCAACTTTGCTTCTAAAGAATTAAAGGTGCAAAAGGCCGCTATCCTCATCGATAACACCAGCGACTATGCGAAAGGTCTGGCACAGTTCTTCAAAGAGAATTTCGTTAAAAACGGCGGCGCTGTAGTTGCCGAAGAAGCTTATCTGCAAAAAGATACCGACTTCAAAGCAACTCTGACCAAGATTAAAGCAGCCGCTCCTGACTTTATCTATATCCCCGGTTACTATCAAGAGGTTGGCCTGATTGTTAAACAAGCCCGTGAAATGGGCATCACCGTTCCTATGGCAGGCGGCGACGGCTGGGACAGCTCCAAGCTTCCGGAAATTGCCGGCAAAGCAGCTCTGGACAACACATTCTTCTCCAGCCTGTACTCTCCTGACGACGTATCCGATCTGAACAAAGAGTTCGTTGCTGAATATCAAAAAGCTTACAACGCAAAACCGGACGTATTTGCCGCTCTGGCTTATGATTCCGCTCTGCTGGTAGCAAAAGCTATCGAAGACGCAAAATCTACCGAGCCCGCTAAAATCGGCGCCGCTTTGGCTAAGATTTCCGGCTTCAAGGGCGTATCCGGCGAAGTAACCTTCAACGAACAGCACAACCCGATCAAGAGTGCAGTCATCATCGAGCACAAGGACGGCGTGCAAACCTTTAAAACTAAAGTTAATCCCTGATAAGTAACACAAGTAGTCTTTACTAAAATCAACTCAACGAGGCTGTTGTTTTGTGTAACAACAGCCTCTTATTTTCAAGATCAGAATTTTATCCGTTTGCATTTAGCAAAAATCTTTAGGGAGGTAAATTATGGAGACCTTATTGCATCAGTTTTTCCAGCAGCTGATCAACGGTATATCCTTAGGCAGCATCTACGCGCTGATAGCTTTGGGCTATACTATGATCTACGGCATCATCAAGCTGATCAACTTCGCTCATGGCGATATCTATATGCTGGGCGCATACTTTGGTTTCTTTGCCACGACTCAATTGGGTATGCCCTTCATCCCGGCAATTATTTTTTCCATGGCCTGCGCCGCCGTGACCGGCATTATTATTGAACGCATTGCCTACCGGCCTATGCGCAACGCGCCGCGTATCGCTATTTTGATTACCGCTATCGGCGTGTCCTTCTTCCTGGAGTACAGCATGATTTTGCTGGTATCCCCGCAGCCCCGCACGTTCCCGGCTGTGTTCAGCGCTACCGTTTATAATTTAGGACCCTTGGTTGCCAACAGCCAACAGCTGGTAATCCTGCTGAGCGCCATTATCCTGATGGCGGTGCTCACTTACATTGTAAATAAGACCAAAGCCGGCAAGGCTATGCGCGCCGTTTCCTTCGACGCCGACGCAGCCAGGCTGATGGGTATCAATATCGACCGTGTAATTTCTACTACCTTCGCTCTGGGCAGCGCTTTGGCGGCTGCCGGCGGCGTACTGGTAGGCGTGTACTATAACTCCATCGACCCGCTGATGGGCATGATGCCAGGTCTGAAAGCCTTTGTTGCTGCGGTTCTTGGCGGTATCGGCATTATTCCTGGCGCTATGATCGGCGGCATCATTCTCGGCGTTGTGGAGGCTATGGTCAGCGGTTTTATTTCTTCTACCTTCCGCGACGCAGCGGCCTTTGGTATTTTGATTTTGATTCTGCTCTATAAGCCATCCGGCTTATTAGGCAAGAAGATGCGTGAGAAAGTGTGAGGTGCTTATTATGAATCCGATCAGAAAATTTGATTTAAAAGCCCTTGTCGCTGGCATCGTTGTCTTTGGCGTAATTCAAGGTCTGATCATGGGCGAAATCATCGGCCCCTTCTGGGAGCTGAACATCATCCTGATCTGCATTAATATTATTCTGGCCGTCAGCCTGAACCTGATCAACGGTTACACCGGACAGTTTTCCATCGGCCACGCCGGTTTTATGGCGGTCGGCGCTTATACCAGCGCCATTATGACCGTTAAGCTGGGCTTCCCCTTTGAGCTTGGCCTGATTGTTGCTACTATCTCCGCCGGTGTGCTGGGCTTCTTAATCGGCTTGCCGACGCTGCGTCTGGATGGCGACTATCTGGCCATCGCCACCCTGGGCTTAGGTGAAATCATCCGCATCTGCATTCTCAATATCGATTATGTGGGCGGCGCTTCCGGTTTGATGGGCATTCCCCGTATGACCACCTTTACCTATACCTTCTGGATTATGATGGCCATCATCTTCTTCATTAAGAACTTTAAAAACTCCGCGCATGGCCGCTGCTGCCTGGCGATTCGTGAAAACGAAATCGCTGCCGACACCATGGGCATCAACACTACGAAATATAAAGTAATGGCCTTCACCTTGGGCGCTTCCTTCGCCGGTACGGCGGGCGCGCTGTTCAGCCACTACTTCTTCCTGGCGCATCCGGCGTCCTTCACCTTCATGCGCTCCTTTGATATTCTGACCATGGTAGTATTGGGCGGCCTGGGCTCCATGACCGGCGCTATCACCGGCGCAACTCTGTTGACCTTTATTTCCGCTTATCTGTCCGACTATCCCGAATGGCGTATGGTCATCTATTCCGTAACCATGATCGTGCTGATGCTGTACCGTCCGCAGGGCTTGTTCGGTAGCGAAGAGCTGAGCCGCAAAATGTTTAGATTAGGAGGTAAGAACAATGGCAGAACTGCTGAAGGTAGATAACGTATCCATGGTATTCGGCGGTCTGCGCGCCGTTTCCAACCTTTCTATGTACATCGACGAGGGCGAGCTGATTGGCCTTATCGGACCTAACGGCGCAGGCAAGACTACCGCCTTCAACATGATAACCGGCGTCTACACTCCCACCGAGGGCGAGGTATATTTTAACGGAACCAAGAGCAGCGGCAAAAAATCTTATCAGGTAACGCAGCTGGGTATGGCGCGTACATTCCAGAATATCCGCCTGTTTTCCGAACTGACCGTTATCGATAACGTAAAAATCGCTTATAATATGCACGTTACCTATAATCTGGCCGACGCGATTATCCGCGATAAAAAATATCTTAACGAAGAAGAATATATTACGCACAAGGCGTTGGAGCTGCTGAAAATTTTCCATCTGGAGGGCGAAGCCTACGAAATGGCGAAAAACCTGCCCTACGGCAAGCAGCGCCGTCTGGAAATTGCCCGCGCGCTGGCGACCGAGCCCAAGCTTTTGCTTTTGGACGAGCCCGCCGCAGGCATGAACCCGCAGGAAACTCACGAGCTGATGGAAATGATTCGCTGGATTCGCGAGCATTTCAAACTTTCCATTTTGCTTATCGAACACGATATGAGCTTAGTTATGGGCGTGTGCGAGCGCATTTACGTTTTGGAATACGGCATGAAAATTGCCGAAGGCACGCCGGAGGAAATTAAATCCAATAAGCGCGTTATCGAAGCATATTTGGGCGAGGAGGTTATCAACTAATGTTACGAGTTGAAGATATCAATGTCTATTACGGCGCCATTCACGCCATTAAAGGCATCAGCCTCGATGTTCCCGACGGCGAGATCGTAGCGCTGATCGGCTCCAACGGCGCAGGCAAATCTACCACTCTGCGCACTATTTCCGGCTTGATGAAGCCCAAGAGCGGCAAAATCCTGTACGAAGGCAAGGATATTTCCGGAGTAGCGGCACACAAAATCGTGGGCATGGGCTTGTGCCAGGTGCCTGAAGGCCGTCATGTTTTCGCTAATATGACAGTTTTGGAAAATTTGGAGCTGGGCGCTTACCTGCGCAGCGACAAGGACGGCATCGCCAAGGATATGCAGGATGTTTTTGATAAATTCCCGCGTCTTTTAGAGCGCAAGGACCAAATCGCCGGCACGCTTTCCGGCGGCGAGCAGCAAATGCTGGCTATGGGCCGCGCCCTTATGAGCCGTCCGAAATTATTACTGCTGGACGAACCTTCCATGGGCCTCGCCCCCTTGCTGGTTAAGGAAATTTTTAATATAATAAAAGAAATCAACGCCGGCGGCACTACTATTTTGCTGGTAGAGCAAAACGCCAATATGGCGTTGTCCATTGCCGATAAGGCGTATGTTCTGGAAACCGGCCGTATTACCTTGAGCGGCACCGCCCAGGAGCTGGCAAGCAGCGAAGCGGTACGCAAGGCATATTTGGGCGGCTGATAAGAGGAGGTCGTTTTATGTTAGTAAAGGACTTTATGACAACCGATGTAATAACCGTCCGCGAGGACCAGTCCATGCTGGAAGCCCGCGAGCTGCTGCGCAGCAAAAATCTCATTAGCTTGCCCGTTGTCGACGATATTAAACGCATCCGCGGTATTATCACTATTGACGATATTGGTAAGGCTTCTCCCAGCGACAGTTCTACGTTGTCCCGTTATGAGGCTAATTATCTGCTGGGTCGTTTGAAGGTTAAGGACGTTATGGGCCGCAACGTGGTTACCTTGGATGCTGAAGATACCATTGAATATGTGGCATATAAGCTGTATAAAAGCAAGGTCAACGCTCTGCCTGTAGTTAATAAAGAAGGCAAGCTGTGCGGCATCATTTCCCGCAGCGACCTGTTCCGCTCTTTCGTAGAGATTATGGGCATGAACCGCGCCTGCACCCGTATTACCGTCGAAGCTCCCGATAAGGTGGGAGTCGTTGCGGAAATCACTAATATGCTTAAAGAGGACGGCATCAATATCATTTCTCTGGTAACGCTGCAGAACGGCGACGGCACGGCGCAGATTACTATTCGCTGCGATTTGCATAACAGCGGTATGGATATTATCGAGCAAATCCGTGAAGCAGGTTACGAAGTGTCCGATATTATGACCCTGGACGGTTTGAACTGATGCAGTCGGAAATTAAAGTTCGCGTGGGCGATGTGGTGAAAATGAAAAAACCGCATCCCTGCGGCTCTGCGGAATGGGAAATCACCCGTACCGGTATGGACTTTGGCATGAAGTGCTGCGGCTGCGGACATTATGTAATGCTGCCGCGGGTAAAATTTATCAAGGGCTTGAAGGCGATAGTTAAAAGCGCCGCGCCTGCGGAAGATAAGTAAAATATTTTCGCCAAAATTTTATAAACGAACGCGCCGCTTGAAGCCGGGTAGTTGGCTTTGGGCGGCGCGGTTTATTTTAGCAAATTTGTTTTTAGTTACTGAATTGCAATAGCAAAATAAGCTCCAGCTGCTAATTTGCCGGAGCTTTTCAAGTGAAAAAATGTGTGCTATAATTATGCCTAAGAGATAGTTGGTGTCGGTTTTCCTACTCCCTAAGAGTAGGGGGTGATGCACTATGACGACTTTTGAATCTTTATCTTTGATGATAAATTTCGCAGTCCTGGTAGTAATCATTCTCTCATTTCGTAAATAGAATGAGAAAAACCGCCTAGCGGTGAGGCGGTCTTCCATCAAATCTAAAATTTTTGGGGAGAGCCGACTTACCACAACCGACTATCTCTTTAATTATTATAAGCTTGCAATTAAAAATAGTCAAGACGTTTAATGTGGCGTTTTACTCCAGAACATCGTCCATAAATTTAATCAAGCCCGCTTCTACCTCGTCCCGCAGCCCAAGTTCGTTATGAATTTCGTGACGGTAGCCGCTAATCAAATAACGAAGCTCCAGGCAGTATGTTTTATATGCTTTTTACAATCGGACGCAGGGACGGACGCGTTGCACTTTTCCGATTACTTTCCCCCATACTTTTTCATAGCGGCGGCGATGAGCTGAGCCGTGCGCTTTAGCTCTTCCTCCGTATGGGTGGACATGAGCGCCGCTCTGAGCCGTGCAGTACCCTTTGCTACCGTAGGATAGCGGATGGCGGGAACCAAACATCCCTGCTGCAGCAGCTCGTCCGCTACTTTCAGCGCCGCGGCTTCGTCGCCGATGACGATGGGAACGATGGCCGTGGGCGAATCTGCTTCTACTCCGGCTTCGTGCAGGCAGCGCAGAAAATATTCCACGTTGTGCTGCAAACGCCGGGCGTGCCGGGGCTCGGCTTCTAAAATTTCCAGCGCTTTTAAGGCTGCGGCTAGCGTTGCCGGGGCCTGGGAGGTGGCGAAGATGAAGCTGCGCGCTTTATTTTTCAAATATTCGATGATGACCTTGCTGGCGCAGGCAAAACCGCCTTCCGCGCCCAAAGCCTTGCTCAGCGTGCCCATGATGATATCGGGAGCGCAGGCGTAGTTGTAATATTCTGCCGTACCTTTGCCTGTCGCGCCGATAACGCCGGTGGCGTGGGCTTCGTCAATCATGGTCAGCACATGGTATTGCTTTCCCAGAGCCGTCAGGCGGGGCAGGTCGACGATATCTCCGTCCATGCTGAAAACGGCGTCGCTGACGATGAGGCCCTTGCGATAAGCCGTGGTTTGCAGCTTCTTTTCCAAATCCCGCATATCGTTATGCTTATAAACGACGACGTGGGCTTTACTTAAACGGCAGCCGTCGATGATGCTGGCGTGATTATATTCGTCGCTGAAGATTACGCTTTCGCTGTCGCAGAGCGCGGAGATGATGCCGACGTTCGCCATATAGCCGGTATTAAACAGTAGCGCCGCTTCCGTGCCTTTGAATTTGGCCAGCTTGTTTTCCAGCTGCTCGTGCAGGGCGGTGTTGCCCGTGGTCAGACGGCTGCCGCCGCTGCCTAAGCCCCAAGTGAGCGCCGCTTGAGCTGCGGCCTGCTTGACGCGCTCGTCGTCGGCTAAATCAAGATAGCTGTTGGAGGCTAAAAGCAGCACGTAACGTCCCTGCATTTTTACATATTTGCTTTGGGGGCTGTCGATGGTGCGCATGCTGCGGTACAGGGATTTTTCCTTGAGCCGCGTCAGTTCTTCGGCAAAAATTTGCTGCGGGTCAGCATTGACGGGGCGTTCCGGCGGCAAGCCGCGCACCAGCACTCTTTGTTTTTCCAGATAGCTGATGGTGTCGGCGGCGTCGGCCAGGCGGCTGTCGAAAATAAAAATGCGGCCGCCGTGGGGGCTGCCGACCTCTTTGAGCGGTGTCAGGCGCACATAGCCGTGGCGCAGCGAAGAAATATAACCGGTGACGTATTCCGGGTCATCGGACATACACAGCTCGGCTATGATGCCGGGAGCATGAACTACCTTGGTCGCCAGGACTACGGCCTCGCGGAAATGATTTTTGCAGCTGTCGGTCGCGCCCGCGCTTTCCGCGTCCATATAGGTAACGCGAATGCCGCGCTGATGGTCGGGCTCGACGCAGCTGTCCGTGGCTAAATCGTAAAGCACGGCGCCGCGCATGGGGTGAACGCTGCGCAGCAGAGCGACGAGCTTATCCGCTTGGGCTGCCAGGCCCAGCTCGCCTAAAATTTGGCGCATAATTTCGTAGCTGCCCTCCACGGTAGCGGCAGGACGGGTGCTGACGGGCAGCGCTTCCAAATATTGCAGCTCGTCAGGCTGAATTTCTTCTATTTTGACGTTGATAAAATCGGCGCGGCCTAAGCCGTGGTGCAGAGCGCGTTCGGTCAAAGCGCTGACGGCCTGGCTTATATCCTGTTGGGGCAGGATGCGTTCTGCGCCGCTGACGTGCTTGCCAGTTTTGGCGGCGCGCATTTTAATACTGTATGTGGGCATAATGCTTGCTCCTTTATTTATATTAGAGGCAAAGATAACCTGCGTTCTGCCAGTGAATATAATATGTACGCTCAGCGTGCTTTTTGACGCGCCTTGCGCGCAGAACCATCACGAAATTTCGCGAAACTCGCGCTTAGCGCTCAAACAGTGGCGTAATTTCTATGGTTCTAGGCGCTGATGCGCTAAAAGCGCTATTCGCTTAACAATATTATATTCACTATGCGTTAATTTAAAATTTAGCGTAGCAGCGGCATTAATCAGTTAATGAAATTTTAGCTAGTTTTGCCGCAATAATTCGACGCGGTGCAGCAGCTTTTGCGCCGGTTTGTACAAAACGCCTGCGGTAACGGCGGTGAAAATCATAC
>ERZ779895.872-NODE-872-length-37766-cov-6.004826_pt1 | contig 37766 bp, 49 predicted proteins | sample MGYA00511093_ERZ779895 | MGnify/ENA primary metagenome ERZ779895 (study PRJEB29588, sample SAMEA2142970) | human gut metagenome | biome: human gut; feature: human-associated habitat; material: faeces | place: Denmark | collected 2008/2010 ... | reverse complement strand
GACGCTGCCGCTCGAGGTCACGTACCACGTACTGTACGAGTCGCCGCGATAAGCGCTACGCATGCGGACGTGCTGCGCTGAATTATGGTTCTCTATGGCGTATGTAATCATTTCTGGGTATGTCTGCCATTGTGCGCAAGGTGTTGTACGCCCGCTGGCTCTCTTCCAGTACTCCCAGTAGTCGCCCTCACCGCTTGCCTGTGGCGCGCAGTACATTTGCTCCATGCTCGGCAAAAAGATTTTGTCGTATGTAACTTCTGTCGGTGTGTTCTTATCTGGCTCGCTTATGGTGTTCGGTACTGTTACGATTTTAATAGGCGTTAAGCAGCTTAAAAAATCGTCGTCAAAACCTGTTAAAAAGCCTGCCTTTGTTGTAAGCTCCGCAGGTTTAACGTCGCCCTTGTGCTGCGCAGTCCACCAAGCATTTACGCCCGCCTTGCTGTTAAGCCACTGCCTTATAGCGCTATGGCTCCAGCGGTTGTAACCATATCTACAAATATTGCCGCTCGTGTCTTTAATTGCGCTGTGGTAATATGTTGTACCTGCAGGAATAGCGCCGCCTGTCGTTACAGTCGCAAGGCTAAAGCTGCCGTCGCTGTTTTTTGTGTAATAATTATAGTCTGCGCTAAATGTCGCCTCTGTTGCCACTTCCGCCTCTGCTGCGTCATACTGTACCCCGAATGGCGTACAATAATGCCATTGTAAAAACATAGCGTTCGTGGTTTCGCCGTCTTTAAGCTCTACGTCTCCAAAGTGCACGACGTCCATAACTGCCGCGTATGTTACATTTGTTGCCTTATCCGTCCAAGGTACTGTGATCTGGTCGCCTATTGCAAATACTTCTTTTTCTTTTTTACCCTCTACTATCGCTTTTACCTGTTTCATAGTAACGAGGTCTGCGGCCGTAAACCCTGCAATCGCTCGCAGGCTCGCCGCTATATCTTTCATAGTTGTGTCGCGTGGTAAATCAATACTTTGTACTGCCATTATTGTCCTCTCTTTCTTCACTTCTCGTCGTTATACATAAATGTTACTGCGCCGTCGTCGTCTACAAGTAAATTGTAATTTCTGTCTGTGTAGACTGCTTTTGCGGCGTCCTGTGCTGTCTTTGCTGCCGCTGTAGCTGTGTTGGCTGCGTTGTTCGCGTTAGTTGTTGCCGTGTTTGCGTTCCCTGCTGCCCCGTTTGCTGTTACGGCTGCGTTGTTTGCTTCCGTTGCCGCGCTATTCGCTGCTGCCGTTGCTTTTTCTGCGGCGCTTTTCGCGTTCTGCGCGCCGTCTCTTGCCTGCGTGGTCTCTACGAGCAACTTAGTAAAGCTCGTGCTTTCGCTGTTGCTTGTAATAGTTCCTGCGCCGTTTACGCTCTCTGTAATCTTAGTGTAAAAGTTCGCACTTATTAATACGCTGCCGTCTTTGTATAGCTGCACCTCTGCAAAGCCGGTACCAGCGGCGGCTAACATTTGCTGCGTGTATGTTACTATTACTTTATTGTCGCTTATTGTGCAGTCGTTAATTACTTTATTGCCGTCTGGCTTATAATAATTAACTCGTGCTGTTGCTCCGCTCGGTATTGTGTATGCATCGTTATTCTGTAGTAACGTTACCTCTACTTGTCGGCTGGATATTTCGCCCTGCTTGGCTATAATGTACTCAAAGGGCGGCGCGCCGTCTATCGGTACTTTTATGCTTTGAATATTAACTATACTCATGTTGTCACTGCCTTTCCATTTTAGTTCTCTGCGTTATCGGATAGTGCTGCTTTAATACTCTCCTGCGCTAACTGCTCAAGTATATCTATGGCTTTCAATGCTGCTTGGTCTATTACCACTCTATTTAGTTTTGCATTTGAGCTTGTAACTTTTCCCTCGTCGTTGATAACGTCGTATGTTATAGCCATACGTTTAACGCTTCCGTCTGTTGCTGTTGCTATTGCCTTAATGTTAATCATGTTATTAATTCCTCGCTTTCTTATTAATCTAATTGATATAGTAAAGTATTAAGATACTCTGATACATCATATATATTGTCTGTGCCGTCCTGTTCTAGTGTATATTCTTCAAGTCTTAAATTTTCATAGTCTCTTTGGATAGATTTTATTTCCCATGCAAATTTTAAATTTTTTGTTCCCTCTACAACAAAATACGATGGTGTGCGCTCTGACACGTAGCAATCGCCAGCGCCATATTTAGTGAGAAAAACATCATATTGATATTCTAAATCAATCGTTTGTGAAAATTTTTCGTCTATAAAAATTAAACATTTCCCAGTATCGTCTATTTGAGCGGCTCCGACATCTCCAAACATAGGGCTTGGCGTTTCATAACAGTATAGAAGCCTATCGTTGTAGTCTGAAGTATTAACTATACGGTTTTTCGTTCCTGTGCAGCTTAAACCGGTCGCTGTTATGTTCGTGTATTCAGTGCTGCTTTTTTTTATTTGCAGATTTCCAAAGCCTAAGCTACTAGCGGGGTAATTATCACCATTTTCATACCTGCAATTAATAAAGCCCACATCTCCGTTGCCTATCGTGATTGTCTTTGCCCCGAGCGAATTATAGCCGTACAAATTTGCTTTATGAAGTGTAAAGCCCCTTTTCCCGTCGCTGTCTCTGATTTCAAATTTCGCCTCGTTACCTTCTTGTTTAATAAAAACTTTTCCATTTTGTATATTGATATTATTACATGTTAGTTCGCCTTCTTCTGTCATTTCAGAATTGTCACTTTTCCATGATATTTTTTTGGCTTGGCACCTTATGGACTCTGCGCTTTGCTCTATTTGTGAACTAACGTCGTCGGCTGTTACTTTTGTTTCGATTTTCTCCGCGTTTACCTTTATGGACGCTTTTAGCTCTTTTTCTGCGTCCTGTGCCCTTTTAACCTCTGCCGTAATGTTGTCTGCGTTTACTGTAAGCTGCGCCTCTGCGTAATCTCGTAGCAGTCCCAGTACTTCCACGTCTTTAATTAATACTGTTGTACCCGATACTGTCGCGTAAAAGTATATATAGCCGTCGTAGTCGCTGCTTAGCTCTACGTCACGCTCAAACGTTGTCCATTCGGACGACTTAAGTGTACCTGCTGCCGTTGTTGCTGTTGTCTTAAAACTACATTGTACGCGCGCTGTGTTTTCCTGCCCTGCTATGGTCGCCGCTTTATAACGTACTCTGTAAGTACCTGCGGGCGTTTTCTTCGTATCGCAGCGTATGTAGCTGTTATAATTTGCGCTTGCTTTTACTATTTTCGCGTATCTTCCAAGCGTTGTGCTGCTTTCTACTACATTGTTTGCCGAGCTTGCATACCATGGTGCGCTTAAATCGTCCGTAAAGTCTGCTGCGTAATTGTGCATAGCCGTTTCACTTATTTTCTTGCATAATAGCTTAAGTTCTTCGGCTGTCGTTTGTATCTTACTTAAGCTGTCCTCGTACGCTTTATTTGCGGCGTCGTCTGCGTGCTTTGTCACTGTGTTCCTGTATTCCACGTCTAGCGCCTCTGCGTATACTGTGCCCGCTCTAAGTATCGAGCCTGTGAGCTCGCCCGCTGTGATAAAGTCCGCTACTATTTGCCCGTCTGCTGTTATTGCTGTGGTAAATTTGCCGTTTACTCCTGTGTTGCTGTGTCCCAGCCCTGCAAGGTTCCAGCGCCAGACATTTTTAGCCTTGCTTAGTTCTGGCTGATCTAATATATAAATCTCCTGCGGGTTTTTCTCTGGGTAGAGCACCACATAGCCGCCGCTGTTTCCTGTTATGGCTGCTGTAACGTCTACTATTGTCTGCTCTATCTGTTTTTTGATTTGTTCGGCTCGTGTCTGGCTTCTTTTTATACTCTCTGTTATTTCCTGCTGCGTCGCTGTAAGCTGCTTAGTTAAGTTTGTACGCACGCTGCCTATTTCCATAGTGTCGTAACGTTCTTTTAAGCTGTCGTACTTCGCTTTTACTATTTTCGCTGTCGCTTCTATCTGCAGCTTGTCTATGCGTACTGTTACTGTATCGCATAGCTTGACGCTTTCCATAGCCTGTATATTTTTATAGTCCTTGGTTTTTTTGAGCTGCGCGTACGAAAGTGTAATATTAATATCTGGCTCGGTGCTTATTTTTTCTAAGTATGTCTCTGCTTTCGCTCTTAACATATCCTCGGTTATAATCGTGCCGCTTTCCCACTCACTGCTAAAGTCCACTATCTCGCAGCGCTTATATGCGTAGTTCGCTGCGTCTGCGTGTACTAGAGTCTTTTCTTTCAGACTTACGTATACCTCGTTTTCTGTGCCCTCTGGTGTGTACTTCGCGTATGGGAATATGGCCGTTGCTATATTTGATATATTACGCTCTTGCTTTGCGTCGGTTAAGTTCTTGCCGTATTCGATTGTTACGCCGTTATCTGCGCCTCTCGCTTTTAATAGTTCTATCCTGTAGTTATTAAAGTGATATTCGCCGCCCCACGTATCTAATATACTGCCCTCTACGCCGCCGAGTGCTTTACGCACGCTTACCACGTCCGCTATACTCGTACTGTTTACTGTTGTAATGTCGCTTGTGGCCGTATATTTGTGTTTAAATACTGCTGCTGCAAGTAGCCTATTAAGCGCTTGCTCTGCGTTTACCCCACTTACGCTAAACCGCTCTACAGGATTGCCCGTGAGCTCGTAGCTTATGTGCTCGGCGTTCCACGTCGTATTACTGCCTATCTGTTTGCCGCTTTTGTATATTCTAAAAAGCTGCGGCTCATCCGTGTCATTTGCCTTTGCTTTAATAATAGCGTCCTCTGCTATATATTCCGCTAAGTGTCCTTTTGCTGGGTATACAAGCGTCGCCTCATATACCCCGTTTCTCTCTTCTGTTACTGTGCAGCTTACCGCGTCTGTAAGTAAGCCTATGCCGTTTGTTGTAAAGTCTGTTTCGCTGGCAGCATATAAAATCGGTATCAAAGCTTGCACCAGCGCGGTACTATTTCAATTTTTGTTACATTACCCGCCCAGCTTATGTTATTGTCTCCTGCTGCCAGCTTAGGAAACGCCCCCACAAACATTTTATTATTCTGTAATGTATCGCCCTTGTACGCGTTCATATTCTCGCTATCTACCTCTATATATCCGTCTATATTTTTAAAGCCGTGCGCGCGATTGTTAATATAGAGCGTTACGTTACCGCTGCCGTATATTTTCATATATGGCGTTGCTGTAAAGCCCTCTGGGTTTGTTATCGTGGCTGCTTTTGTTATCGTTATTGTTTCGTCTCCCTTTAGTGCTCTTTTGTACGCCTTGCACTTAAATTGTATTTCTATTTGTCCCAGTAAGCGCTTAGCAAGCTCTGACACGCTCGCCCCGCTGCTTACGTATGCAAGTGTGTAATAGTCTCTGTCGTAAGTGTCATAGAGTTTTTTATACTCTATACCGCTGCCGTAGAGCCAAGCGTAAAGCCTGCGGGCGTGTTCCTCTAAATCCAGCTTAAAGGCGTCTATATCCACGCAGCATACGTATTTTCGTACATAGTCGTTAAATTGCTGGTTGTCCAGTTCGTCTATGCGATTGTCTACTACAAAATTGCCGCGCGCTGGTACGTTTATAGTTTCTATTACAGGCTCGGCGGCGTTGTCCGCGCCGCTCTGCTTTATAATAAAAAGTCCCATATCGAGAGAATTAACGCCGTTATATGTAAAGCTATTAGCCGCATTGTAATAATTACTAAGCATATACTCTGTCGTCCCTCTCTTTCATTTCTTCGGCTGTCTCTAGCATTTCCTCTGTAAGTTCTCTTATGTCTGTATCTCTGTTGTTTTCAAAATGCTCTATGTTTACATTGATCTTGTTTGTAATTTGCTGTGGTCTGCCGCCTTTTGCGGTGTCTATAGCTGTGTTTCTCGCTGTATTTGTAAGTGGCGTTACTACAGCTTTGCCGTTTACCATTTGCACGAGCTCCGGTCCCGCCTCTGCTACCATAGCGCCGCCGTTTCCGATAATACCGCCGTGTGCAAGCCTTGGTAGGCTTAATTTGCTTATTTTGCCAATGCTTACGCCCGGTATTTTGTTTATGAGCTTGATAGCTCCATTGATAAGCCCTATAGCCCCGTTTATGGTGTTTTCTATAATTCTAATTACGCCATTAATGCCAGCTTTAATACTGCCACTTATTGCACTTGCGATTGATGTACCTAAATTTGTAAAAGTGTTTTTTATCGAACTCCATAGTCCCCTAAAAAATGATGTAAAATTAGAGAATACGCCTTTTACTGCGTTCCAAGCTGCCCCGAAAGTATCTCTAAAGAACGAACCGACAGCCGAAAAGATACGCTTTACGCTGCCCCATAACGTACTAAAGAAATTTGCAAAGCCCGCAAATATGCTTTTAATTCCGTCCCAAGCGCCTTTAAAGTCTCCCGTAAGTACATCTTTTACGACGCTAAATACTGTTTTTATCGCGTTCCATACTGCAGCAAAGTAAGCCGCTACGACGTCCCAGACTGCTTTAATAATCTCCCACGCGTTGCGAAAAAATGAGCCCAGCACTTCGCCTACAGCCGAGAATACTACTTTAATGTTTTCCCAGATGAGCGTAAAGTAAAGTACCGCTACGTCCCATACGCCTTTAATATATTCCCATGCTACCGTGAAAAAACCGCCCAGCACTTCGCCTACTACCGAGAATATAACTTTTATATTCTCCCATAGTGCAGAAAAATACGGCGCTACTAAGTCCCAGACTGCTTTAATAATCTCCCAGCAATCGCTAAATATCTGGGCTATATCTGCTCCCAACTGCTGCAAAAAGGCAAACGCCGCTTGTAAGTATGGCTCTATAAATCCCCATATCTCTTGTATCTTGTCCCAGATAGTGCCTATAACGCCCTTTATTACCTCAATGGCGCCACCTATAAACTCTTTTACGTACTCAAAAATTTGGTTTACAGCGTCCCTAAACCATTCGCACTTGTTATATAGCGTTATAAATATTGCTATTAGTGCTGCTATCGCTGCTATGACTAATATAATAGGGTTTGCTACAAGCACGTCGTTTACTGCTACTATTGCAATCTTTAGAGTTTTAATTACGTCTATCATAGTTGATATTGCCGTAAATATTTTCCCTACTATCAGCAACGCGGGGGCTAGAGCTGCCACTATCGTAATTATTGTTACAATAATTTGCTTGGTGTTGTCGTCCATATTTTTAAAGCGCTCTGTAGCCTCTTTTACGTTGCTGCAAATATTTGTTAATGCTGGCTGTAACATTTCCAGTGCTGTAGTTCCTAAGTCTGTTACTGCGTTTTTAATCTGGTTTAGCGCTATTTTAGCTTTGTTGCTGTCTGTGTCCAACTTGTTAAAAGCGTCTGTCGTTGCGCCCGTGCTGTCATTCATTTGTTCAAGTACGCTGTTAAACTCGTCTGCTCCATTTCCGAGTAGTACCATAGCCGCTTTACCTGCTTCGCTACTGCTCCATAGGTCGCTAAAGCTCTTGTTATTTTCGTCTGCATAACTTTTTAATATCGCTAATACATCAGAAAGTGTATTGCCGTCTGCGCTTAATTCTGCGAATGATTTACCCGTTTTTTCTCTTAATACGCCGTCTACAGTCGTGCCGCCTTTTCCGAGCTCGTTAAGCATAGAGTTTAAGTATGTCGTACTTTCTGCTGTTGCTATACCTTTCGCAGTCATATCTGCATAAGCTGCGCAAAGCTGATCCATTTGTACGTTGTTTGCGTTCGCTGTCGGTATTACTTTACCCATAGCGCTAGCAAGTTCGTTTACAGTTGTTTTTCCTAGGTTCTGCGTTGTTATAAGCATATCGCTAATATGCTCTGTTTCTGTTGCCTTTAGGCCGTATGCGTTTAATGCTGTTGTTAATATGTCTGTCGCATTTGCCGTATCTGTAAAGCCAGCCTTTGCTAATTTACTCGACTGTGATACAAACGTTACTGCGTCTGCTGTATCTACGCCGCCCGATATTGCATTATATACGGACTCTGCTATATCTGCTGCTGACTGTCCTGTATCGTCTGACAGTTTTAATATAGCTGTGCTCATATCTTCTATAGGCACTTTGCTTTCGTCCGCTATGGTGGACACTTTCGCCATAGCGTCCTCAAAGTTTGAAGCGGTCACTATACTTGCTGTGCCGAGTGCTGCCGCTGCTGTGCTAAATGGTTTAAGTTTATTGCCTGCGGCTGGAGTTTTTTCCCCTATTTTTTCGGTTACTTCTCCTATTTTTTCGAGCGATATATTGCTTTGCTTTGCCGCCGCCTCTAAGTCCTTTAAGCGCTGCTCTGTACTTGCAATCTCTCTTTGTAGCCCTCTGTATTGTTCTTCGCTTACTTCTCCGCGCTCAAACTGCTGTTGCACCTGTTTTTCTGCCTCTTTTAAGGTGTCTAACTTCTCTTTTGTACTTCCTATAGCCTCTTTTAGTACTTTCTGTTTTTGTGCCAATAATTCCGTATTCGTCGGATCTAGTTTAAGCAGCTTGTCTACTTCGCGTAACTCTTTCTGCAAAGAGCTGCACGAACTATTAACGCCAGAAAGCGCCTTAGATAGTTTAGTGGTGTCGCCGCCTATTTCGATTGTAATACCTTTAATACTGCCTGCCACTTGTTACGCTCCTTTCTGGCTCTTAATCTTTTCTCGTATCTTTTTGCGGTCCGGCTTTGTCTGCGTCATTCTGTAGCAGTCCTCTAAGTACTTTCTGCCCTTTTCTGTTTGGCTAAGCGTATATATATAGCTTTCTCGCATGAAGTATAGGTATAAGTCTATCGGCATTTCCTGCACGTCGAATATGCTTATATTTAAGTAATCTATAACTAATTTCTCTGCTCGTGTGTCTGCGGTGTATGTATACTCTGCCGCCTTTGCCTGCCCGTTCGGGTAGTGCGGCAATTTTAGTTTGGGTTATTCTTAATACTGTTTACAAAATCGGCATAGTCGTTAATGTACGCTATAATTTCCTCTATGTCGTACTCTTCCTGCTCTAAGTACTCCGCTGTAATAAGCTCTTTACCTCTGTTGTTGCTTAAGATTTCCGCTAATAGCTCGAGCATTTCGTCGTATACTTCGCCGCTCTTAGCCTCGTCTGTGTCAATGTCGTTTATAATCTGCATTTTTTCAAAAGTACGCTTTTTAGGCATTTCCACTACAAGGGTTTTGCCGTCCTTTAACTTTGTAGGATAAAAGCTGCGCTTTAATTTTCCAAAATCAAAACTTTTATTTGCCATGTTCTTACCTCTTTTCTATAGCGGCCGCGCGAGTGCAGCCGCTATAATCTTTATACGTTCTGTACTATTTCCTCGTCGAAAATAATGAGCGTGCCCTCTTTGTCCATTGGATAAGCTGTAAATGTTGGCTCTAATGTTGTCTCTGCGTCTGTTGCAAACGTAAAGCTAAAGCCCGCCTCATTCTTTCCGACGATTGTTACTCTAATATCGCCGTCCTCGTCGTCCTCATGCAAAAATCTAATTAGATACTTGTCGCTTTTCTGGTTCTTTAAGCCGCCAATTTTTACAGTACGCCTTTTTGCTGACGTTGTAACTCTTGCTGTTGCGCATAACTTTTCTAATGTTGTGGCGCACCAAGTAAGTAACCCCGCCTTAAGCGTCGCCTCTTCTTTTGTTACTTTAGTTTTCTGCACTACACCTAGGTCGTCTTTAGCTGTATAGCTCTCTGCTGTGTACTCGAGCGACGCACCGCCTTTAATGTGTGCAAGCTGGTTATCCTCTGTCTCTATTGTCGCGTCGTCTGGGATTTCTCCCGTAAATTTAATGCAGTAAAGTTTACCGCTGCCGAGTGTTATTCTCTCGCTATCCATATATTGTTACTGTCCTCTCTTTCTTATTTTTTCGTATATGGTAAATTCGTATGCCGTCTGCACCATATCTTCACTTTGTATTGTCTCTTGAAATTTGTTAAAACCTACGTCGTATAATACCTTTTGCTCTACCTCTTTTTCTAAGCTGCTGTCTGCTGTTTTGTCTGTGTAAAGCTCTATAGCCGCCTGTATCGCCTTAACTCCTACTGCGCCGTCGTCGCTTTTGCTTACGTTGTCCTGCGGTGTTATGTATACCAGATACGGCAGCTCGGGTAGTGGTGTCTCTTTTGTCTCTCTGAACTCGTCCTTTGCCAAGGGTAGCCCCAGCGCGCGGGCGCGTTCTATAATTGTCTCTAATCTCATTTGCTCGCTGCTGCCTCTATCCTTTCCTGCAGTACCTCTATAGCTGCCTGCTCTACAGGTGCTATATGCTGTATAGCTCTAACTCTGCCGCCGTTCCTGCTTGCGTGTCCATATTCCAGCAAGTGGGTTAGCTGGTAGTCTGTCTCGTTATATACAGTATTCCGCTTTGTTCTCCTGTCTGCATATGATTGTTTTTTACGCCAGCCCTTGCGGTAGCTGCCTGTAAGTTTTGGGCTGCTCTTCTTAAGAGAGTCTACAGTCTCTTTTGCTACTTCGTCGGTTATTCGCTTTGTTGCGTCTGCTATTTCTTGGTCGTACTCTGCCAGTGCTTCGGCTATAGCTGTGCCTGCTGTGTTTATGTTCTCGTTACTCAACGCTTGCCCGCCCTCTTTTCTGCGTATAGCTCTAACTTTTCCTCGTTTGGCTTTTTATAGGTCCTGTAAATAGTTAATCGCTGCCCGTTGTACTCTAACTCTGTCTGGTCGTTGTATTCATGCGCCCATACAGTAAATTTATAGCTTGGCTTAATATCCTTAATGCCTGCTGTTGCGTATTCGCTCTGGGTTATGCTGTCCACCTCGCAGCATATAGTTACGCTCTCTGTTTCTGTCGCGTTTAGCTGCGTCTTTAAGGTTATCTCTCCATACATTGTTAGCCCTCGCTTTCTTTCGCGTTGTACTCTCCAGAAAGTGCTAAAGACATCTTAAGAGCGTCGTAGCTCTGCCTGTATTTGTCTGCAAGGTTGTTATAGTTGAAGTCTGCTTTTGTAAAGAGCTGTGCAGCTCTAATAATAAGCGCGTCGGTTTCGTCTATCTTTTCCACGCCTGCAAGCTGCAAGTCTTTAAAGCAAGCCTCTATACAACCGCTTATATCGTCCTCGATAATAGCCGAGGCGGTAGACATACGCATACTGTCTTTAATTGCTTTTATTAGTGCTGTCCTCATAGCTGCCCCCCTACTCTGCTGCTTTTGCTACGCCTGCCTCTATAAGCTGCGCTGCGCGTTCTTTTGTCACCTCGAACGTGTCGCCCGCGTGCTGTGTAATATCGCGCTGCAAGTCTTTGTATGTCTCTGTTACAGTAATCTTTACTGTTGTGTCCGTTTCGGACACGTTAGCGCCTGCCGCCTGCTGCTCGTTTACTGCCGGTGTGTTCGCTGCTGCCTGCTGCTCGTTTACTGTCGGCGTGTTCGCTGCTGCCTGCTGCTCGTCGTCCTCGTCTGGTACGTCTACCTCTACTGCCGCGATGCGTTCTATAAGTTCTGCCTTTTTCCCGTCTGGACTTAACCCCATACCTTTAGCAAGCTCTCTAAGTTCGTCTACCTTGTACTCTTCCTCGAGCTGCTTTTTATCAAAATGCGTTTTCATTGTTTCGCCTTTCTTTAGCAGGCAGCTTTACGCCGCCCGCTTATAAATTAGACTGCCTGTACTTTCTTAAGTGGTACGTAGCTGCCTGTATCTACTACCTTGCCGTCTGCTAACATAATGCCCTTTGTTACCATATCGTCGGTGTCGTTGTCCTCATACTTCTTAACGCCCATAGCGTAATTAGTATTAAGCACATAGTCTTTAAAGTTAAACAAAAAGCCTACAATAGAGTTGTTCTCTGCGTTGGCAAAACTTGGTAAGTAATCGCATACGTTTACTGGTCTGCCTAAGAGTGTATACTCTGGCTTTCCTGCAAGCCCATAGTTAATACGTCCAATAGGCTGCCCGTTACTGTCAGTTAAGCCGTAGTAGCTCATATATGTCTTTTTAGACATGCACCATTCGGCGCCCTTTTCGTAAGCAACCGGTAAGTTGCCCTCTGCTGTAATAAGATCTGTGTACGCTGGCTTTGATGTTTCCACCGTCTGCCCCTCGTCGGCTGTTTCTGCTGTAATTCCTTTCGGCTGTCCTGTGCCAGTACCGCTAATAATAGCCTGCTCAAGTGCTTTTGTCATAGCCTCAACAATGTTATTAATTAACAGGCTCTCAAACGCTGTAATAGCCATTGTATCTACTTCGAGCGATACAGCTACGGCGCAGCGCAGCTTGTGATATGCAAATGTTACTGTACCGCTTGTGTCCTGTTTCTGCTTGTCGCTGCCCTTTCCCTGTGCTGTCCAAGTTGCAACCGGCTTAACTGTTGACTTAGGAATAGTTACGCCGCCCTTGTATGCTGTACGTGTTACCTTTGCCAGAATATTACCCACGCTTTCGAGCTTTGTAATGATCTGGTTTAATACGTTCGTCGGGATGACTGCGCCTACGTCTGTTGTCTGGCTTACTGCGTCCTGCCTGTACTCTTTAGGGATTGTTACGCCCCTTGTGACGTACTCCATAAACGCTTTGCGGTACTCCATTGTTTCGTACTTGTTTACTGCTGTACGCTGCTCTGCTCCGCTGCCGTCTGCTGGTGCGATATTTCTAAGTACTGTAGGCGCTGTTGGGTTTCCGTTTACGTCCGTTACTTCTCCTGCTGCGATAGCTGCAAGTAAACTTGTGCGCTGCTCCTGCTGCTGGATGATTGCCGCTCTTTCTTCCTGCAGGTCTTTTACTTCTTTCTCGTAGTTTGCCAGCTCTTCGGCTGTGAGCTGTGCGTCTCTTTCCTCTACATCTTTCTTGATAGCTGCAAGTCTTAATTCGATCTCTTTTAGTCTCATTGTCTTTGTTCCTTTCTTTGTTTTAAATTGTTGCTAAAATTCTTAACATAGCTGCGCGCTTTTCTAACGTCTCCCGCTGCTCTGCTTCGCGTCTCCCGCTTGCGTAGCTGCGTGCCGCTATACTGGTCCCGTTGTTGGCTGGTGCGCTTACCGCGCTAACGTCGTACACCTTTTTGATTTTTAAAATAGTGCGGGTATGCGTCACTCTGTCGTAGCTATCCTCTGCGACTGTAAACGCCCAAGACATTTTTGTTATCATTCCCGCGCTAATATCCTCATACAGTCCCCTTGCTAATTCTGTTTTGCTAAGGTCGGCTGCAATAAGAAGCCCTTTTGTGTCTGCTGTTAATTTAAGCGTATTATTGCTATTACGGGCGTACACTCTGCCCGTGTGGTCGTATTGCATAATTACGTCGCTTAGGTCTGCGCCGTCTAGTGCATGCCTGTCTATTTTTTCGTAGTATTTGTCGCCGTCCTCGAACTCGTAGAGCACGTACGGCGTATCGAATGTTGTAGCATAACCCTCTACGTAAAAATCACTGTTAAACTGTTTTACGGCGGGTGCTGCCGATAAAGGCGCCGCTACGTTTCTGTATTCTCTGTCTTTTACTACTGGCATATACTTACTCTTCTCCTTTCTCGCCTGTCTGCTGCCCGTCGCCTGTTTGCTGCGGCTGTGGCTCTGGCCCTTGTCCTGCTGTCGGCTCTGTTTGCTGCGACTGCTGCGTTATAATTACTGGCTGCGGTTCTTTGTTGTGTTTGTCCAGTTCGCTAACCTCTGTGTATTCTTTTCGTATGTAGTACTTGTCGCCGTCGTCGACGTGCGCCATGTTCCATATGTCCATAACCCCGTTACGATTAAGTAAGCCTCTGTCGAATAACTGCGTACTTACCTGTAGCTTTGTGTTATTGCTGGCGTACTGTAGTCTGTTTGCGCTAAATGTAATAGCGTTGCCGCGTGCAAGCTTTTGTGGTGTAAGTGACATATTTGACATTACAAGCGATAACTGTATAGCGAATGGCTCTATTTTCCCCTCATAGTAAGCGTTCCAAGTGTCCTCATTGAATTTGTTTTGCAATATGTCCATATTAGTGCCAAAATGCGTACATACATTTTCTTGGATCTGCTGCATCTGCAGCGCGTTCGGCGTATATGGTTTGCTTTCTACTGGCTTAACGTCGCTAAACTTGTTATCGTATATAATCATTCCGCTTTGGTTGTCGCTGCTTAAGTTGTCCTGCGTAAATCTGTCGCGCTCTTTTTTAATATCCTCTGGCTTAAGCATATTTGCCACTTTTGCCAGAAAGCGTATATTTGCCGAGTTCTTTACGGCGTTAATAATACCCTCGTTGCTCGTCTGTATGAGCTGCATAGTTGGTTTCATTGTCTTGTTATCTTCGCCGAAAATGTCGTCTTTATATTGGTGCGTCGTCAATATTCCGACGCGCTCAAACTCAATAGCCGCGCGCTCCCCGTTTCCAAACGTATAGCGCAAAAAAACTTGCTTTTGATATTCTATTATTTCGCAATTCTGCGGCAGTAGTGGGTACCAGCCCGCAAGCTGTCCGTATCGGTCCTCTATCGGTATAATAAAGGCTGTGTGCTCGCACTCTAATATGGTCGCCACTCGTGCTATAAACTTTGTCGTATCCATAAACGCGTTGGGTTTAAACTGTAATGTATGCTCTAGGTTTTTAAGTGCGCTGCCCTCTACCTCTGGCTTTAGCTTGCTACAATGCGTAGCAAAGCTATTAATTGCCGTGCGGGTTAAATCCATTTCATATACGCCGCCGTCGTAGGTAGAGAATACAGGACTATAGCCGTTAAGTAGCTTAAAGTATTCGCCTATTATTTCTTTGTTTTTTCGTCCTTTAAAAAGGTAATCAAAAAGCCCCGTTTTTCTCACTCCTTTCTATGCTGCGTTTTTAAGCAGCTCGCCCAGCTCCGCGTTGTATTTCTGGCGTACTGTCATAGCGTCTATTACGCTTACAAAGCCGTCTATATGTGCGCGCTGTTCTATCTTTATAGGTCTAAATTTTCTTGTTTCTAAATTCTGCTTAAGCGCCACGTTTAAGAAGTGGGACTTAAGTAAGTTATTGCTTGCAATCTTAAAGTTGCCGTCTTTAATAATTCCCTCAAACTCTCGTATAACTGGCGTTAAGTTCTCGCCCTGGTATACGTCGTCGGTGTGGAAGCCGTACGCCTTAAGGTCATCAATTAAGTACTGGGCGCTGTATCTGTCGTAGCCTATCTGTAATACTCGTATGCCGTATGTATTAAGCAGCTCTACATACCAGTTAAATACGTCTTTGTAGTCTACGTAGTTGTCGCCGGATAGCGTAAGTACGCCTTTTTTTACAAATACGTCATAAGGTACGCCGTCCGTTGCCTGTAGGCTTTCGAGTCTGTTACGCGGCATAAAGAATTGTGTAAACGCGTGTAGCGTTCCGTCTTTTTCGACTACGATACTTGCGGCTGTTAAGTCTGTTGTCTGGCTTAGATCAATGCCGCCCACTGCGTAGCAGTCTCTAAAGTCCTCTAGCGTGCTTTCTTCGCTTGCTTTGTCTACAAGTGTGTATTCCAGCCACGCAACGCTACTATTTTGCTTAATATTGCAGTATTTTGTAAGAAACTCTGCTTTTTTGCTTAAGCTACCCTCTGCTACTGCTATTTCGTCTTTAAAGAAGCCCTCTTGTACGCTTACGCCCATATTCGGGTTAGCTTTCTTTAGTTCTGTTATATCGTTCCATTTCTCTACGTCGTCTATGATGTATAAAAATGGCAATAGCCTGCGCTCTTTACTGCTGCCCTTTAAAAAGCTGGTGGATCGTTTCATTAACTCGTCGTAGATACTGTCGTTAATATAGCCTGCTGTAGATATACTAAGTATCATAGGCTGCCGCCTTGCACCCAGCGCCGACTTCATAACCTCATATTGTTTTAAGCCGCCGTCGCCGCTCCACGCTGCCATTTCGTCGCATATAACTAGCTGCGGGTTAAAGCCGTCACTTTTCTTTGCGTTAAATGCAATAGGCTTAATAGTCGTGTTAGTCTCTTCTAGGTAAATATCGCTGCGCCTCTTTTTAGCAAGCTCTTTTAACTCGTCCTCTGCTTCTACCATTTTGTAAAAAGCGTCGTAAACGAGCGCCGCTTGGTCTAACTTCGGTGCTAAACAATAAATCTCTTGCCCGTACTCTGGCTCGAGGTACGCCATATATGCAATAATGGCGCTTGCAAATAAACTTTTGCCGTTTTTTCGTCCAATAACTATAAAAATTTCGCGAAAAATTCTTATATTTTGGTCGTCTACAATACCAAACATGGCGCATACTATAGCTTTTTGCCATAATTCCAGCTTTAATAGATCGCTGCGGCCTTTGCTGTGGTGACAAAAATTTTCGATAAACTTTATTGCCTTATTTGCCTTTTTTGCATTGTAAAAAAACTCTTGTTTTTCCAACCCGTCTACAAGTATTTTGTAAATTTGTTTTATCCATTTACCCGCTACGATTTCGCCGCTTGTAATCTTTGCGTAATACTCGTAAATGTAATTTTTATATGGCACTCTGGGGCTATTCCTCACGCAGCAGGGCTAGCTTGCTTTTCTTGCGTTCTGCTGCTGGTACAAGCTCTGTTAATTGCTTTATAACTGCCGTATAGTTCTTGCTTAGCGCTATATAGGTGTCTGCCTCTGCGCTGCGCTTTTCGCCCCACTGGTTCGCGCCGTTCTGATACTCCGCCGTCCAGCCGTTTTTCTGTATGCTATCCTGCAATATATCGAGCTCGACAGACATAAAAGCAGCCTTTTCGATAAGCGGCGTAACAAGTTTCTTTTTGTTTTCGTCGAGGTTCTTAAAAATGCCTTTAAGTCTGGTTTTTTCTTTCTTAATTTTCTCTTCTTTCGTGTACTCTTTCTTTCCTGCCATATCTTCGCCTCACTTCTCGCACACCACACCCCCTACACCACGTACGCGCGCCCCTGTAGAGTTTTTTTAGACTTCACCCCTCGGTCTCCGCTGGGCTATTCAAAATTTTTGAATAGGGGGGGATATGCTCGCGGCTACGTCTGTATTACGTTGCCGTCGTCGTCGAATTTGTAGCGGCGTGTATCTGCTGCCGCGTGGTGTTCTTTGTTGTGGCAGTCTTGACATAGCGCCTCGAGGTTGTCCCAGTTAAGCGCTATGTCTGCGTTGTTTATGTTTCGCTTTGTTAAGTAGTGTTTGTGGTGTACTACCTTTGCAGGCTCGCCGCATCGCTCGCACAAGTAGTGCTGTGCTATAAGATAAGCCCGCCGCGTGTCTGTCCAGTCCTTGCTATGGTAAAACTCTTTAGCCCATTCTTTCATAGCCTGCCTCTCTTTAATTGCCTAGCGTCCTAGATTTCATACGCTAGGCTAGGAGGCTAGAAATGCAATAAAAAAGAGCGGCTAACTATGCTGCTTAAGTAGCTTAGCTTTCCGCTCTTTCTCACGCTATCATTTTACCGCAGGCAATACCCCACGTAAACCCCAGCTTTTTACCATGCTTTTACCTCTGCGTTATAGTGTCCTCGTCTATTCCCCAGAGTAGCACGCTTAACTCGTTTATTATCCCGCTGATCCAGCGGCGCGGTGTGTTCTTTCCCGTGTTCAGTTCTTCGGCTATGTCCGCATAGTCTAAGCCCTGCATAAAGTACAACTCAAACGCTTTATACTCTACCTCTCGCCCCTGCTGCTGCCTGCGTCTTTCTATCTCTTCTACTGCCTTGTCTATGTGGTCTAGCATTAGTATGGTTTTAAAGCGCGTGCGGCGTATGCTGCGTAAGTATGTAGCCTGCTGCTCTTCTGTTAATTCTCCCTGCTGCTGTAGCTGTGCAGCTTCGCTTACCGCATTTTCTCTGTGAAAAACTGCGTCTCTGTAGCACCTCATAAGGCTAAATGTGTCGTGGTATTTATCCGCTTTGTGTTTCTTTTGTTCCTCTCGCTTGTATATCTCTACGCCCTTTTTGGCGGCTGTGGTTATTATCTGCTCTAGTTCGTCCTCGTTTAGCCTTATTTCGCTCACTCTTAATTACTCCTCACTTTCTGCTGCCACATTGTTTTTAATTAAATGGGATCTCGTTGTCGTAGCCGTCTGGTATGTCCATAAAGCCGCCGTCGTTTGGTGCTGGCTGTGGTCTGCTGCCTGCTGCCTGCTGCCTCTGTTGTGCCTCTGCTTTTGTCTCTCCAAAACTTACGCTACTTGCCAGTACTTCGGTGTAATAGATTTCTTTTCCGTCCCTGCCTGTATAGTGTCCTGTTTTAATCTTTCCGGTCAGCTCTACCTTGTTGCCTTTCTGTAGCCATTTCTCTACCCATTCTGCCGTTTTACCGAGCGCGCGTATATTAATAAAATCTGTGCTTTTATAGTCGTCTACCGCCAGCGTGAAGCGCGCTATTGCTACGCTGTTATTTTCGCCGCCGTAGCGTACGTCTGGCTCTTTTGTCAATCTTCCGCTTAATGTTACGTTATTCACTTTTTGCCCTCTCTTTTCTTCCTGTTGTATTCCTGTAAGTATTTTATTTGTTCCTCGTCCTCTGCCTGTCTCTTTTGTCTGTCCGCTAGTTCCTTTTCTTCTCGTCGTTTCCGCTTTGCTATAATCTTTTGTGCTTTCTTGTGGATCTTACAATTTTCGCAGTCGCAAGAATGGCAGCCGATACACTCGCGTACGTCGCCGTCGTCGTCTACCTCGATTGTAAACAGGAAACGCAACAGGGCTATAATAAACCCTGCCACAACCGCTAATGCGCATACCGCTGCCGCGATTATGAACGGCGCTATTAATATGCCTGCTACAAGTGCTATTGTTTTAAATATCTCTATTGCTGTCATTCGCCGCCCTCTTTTCTATTCGTTCTGCTATGTTTTGTGCCGCGTCTGCTGCCGTTCTAAACCCGTTGCTTAACCCCCTGTAGAGCTCTGCAATTGTCCGCTCTGCAAGAGCTCTTTGTATTGCGTCGGCCATATTTTGTATTGCTGTCACTATGTCGTTTGCAGTTATTGTATTTCTCATAGCTTTTGCTCGTTGCCGCTTATCAGCTTCAAGCGGCGGGTTATGCCCGTGCCGCTTTTTATAATTCTTTTTCCACTGCCTGTAATTCATGTATTACGCCTCGCTTTCGCTTAAAAAGTCTTTTATATTTGTCTGCCCGTCTATTTGTGTGTCCGTTTCGGGCACCTTAGTAACCTTTATACCGAGTATGCAATAACCCTCTTGTAAGCCGCTGTAATCTTCCAGCATATATACTATGTCTGCCTCTATGTACCTGCCTGTCTCTTTGCCGTCGGCATACTCGTTAAGGCGTAGTGCGTCGCCGGTCTTAAAGCCTCTGTCGTTCTTTCGTAGTTCAAAGCTCTTTTTTCCTGTCGCTACGTCCTTAAAATACATAGCAGCTAGCTTAAGTTCATGTACTTTCTGCTCTTTTGGCTGTAGTACCCTGTCTAATGCTGCCTCGCGTTCTCTGGCCTGTAGCGTTTTCTGCGTCTGCTTATCTATTGCCGCCTGCTGCTCGTCGTAGCGCTGCTCGTCCGTCTTTTCTGCCTCTGCCTTGTTAATATACTCGTCGCACTTTTCGCACGTTCCCGTTTTTACGTTGCAAGTGCTGTAATTCAAGCAACTATAGCATAGGCTCGTAGCACTTTCTGGGTGCGGCGTCCTGTAATCGTCGCCCGCTTTCTTTTCTGCTACCTTTGCGGCTATCTCTTTTGCTCTTATATCCTCGCCTGCTGCTGCCTGCTGCGCTATCTCGTTTTGTTCGTCCTCGTCTAACTTGCTTGTCTCGTATGCTGCAGTTATGCCTAAGTTACCCGCCTTAAATTGCTCTTTAGCTTCTGGCGTAAGATTGTTGTTAATCTGCTCCATGCGTCCTACGTTTGTCGCGCTCTCGCCCAGTACGTCGGCTATTAAGCTGCGCAGGCGTCCTTGTATTTCTAGCCCGTCCTCGTCTCTGGCTCTTATAAGTGCCTTTTTTAATCTTGCTGCCTGCTCTGTCTTTTCGTACGGCGTAAGCTCTCGGTTAAATGCGTTGCCGACTAATAAGCTAAGCTCGAGTCCTGCAGGCGTTATGTCTTTGTAAAGATAGCGCACGCTCTTATACTGCTCGTAGCCTCTGTCTATAAGCAGCCTGTTAGCCTTGTTTCGTCTATGGCCGCTTATAATTTTATATTTGCCGTCTATTCTGCCTAATACTGTCGGCTGTTGCTGTCCTACAGCAAGTATAGTGTCTGCCAGCTCTTCTATGCTCTCTTGGCTGTAAAAGTTGCTTTCTGTTTCCTCTACGTCGTACGGGTTTAAATATATTTCTGTGTACTCTGTTACTGCTGCTGCCTTTGTGTCTGCTTTGCTCTGTGCGTTCAATATATCCATAAAGCTAAACTTATTTGCTGCCATAGTTTTACGCCTCTCTTTCGTCCAGATACTTTGTTATCAGTTTTTTATAATCCTGCGCTGCGCCGCAGCGTGGGCTATACTCGTATGCCGCTTTATTAAAAAACGTGCTCTCTGCTGCCTTGTCGGTGTAGCGTATCTGCCCCAGTATTTTAACTTTGCTTTTCTGCTGTAGCCATTCCAGCCCCGCTATGTTCGTGTCATTGTTTTTATACATCGTCACAAGCGCGCCGAGTAGTTCTATGTCTGGGTTAAGCTGCTTAGCGTCCTGTATCTGCTCCGCTATAATGTCCAAGCCCTCTAGCGCCCACTCGTCTATTTTTACGGGTACTATAACCTCGTCTGTAATCTTTAGCGCTGCTATTACGTTAAAGGCTATGTCTGGCGGGTTATCAATAATCATATAGTCGTAGTAGTCGTTTATATCGTCTGGGAATGGCAGATCTAAGTTGGTAATAGGCGTATGTATTAATTTGTCGTATGCGTTTATCTGGCTGCCGCTGCTGCCTGCCATTGTCCATACTGCCGACATAAGAGACATATTAGCCGTTATTATATCCACGTTGTTATACTGCGGGTGTTCTGTTATCAACTCTTTTAGTGGGTTTTTGTATTCGCCTAACAATGCTTTAGCAACTGCGCACTTTCCCGCTGCCTTGTATGCCCCTGCTGCCTTGCTTAAATTGCCCTGTTTGTCGTTGTCCAGTAGTAATACTGTCTTGCCTCTCTTTTGCAGCTCGTAGGCTATGTTGTATGCCGTGTACGTTTTTCCTACGCCGCCCTTAAGGTTAATAATGCTTATTACTTTCATAGTTTGCCTCTCTTTCTCTCCGTTGGTTCTGGCTCTTTTTATCTATCTCGGCTACGCGTTCCCTTAATACCCGTATTGCAATATTTAATGCTCTTGCGTAGTCGTTATAGTCGTCTCGCGTTCCTGTAAGTACTCGTAGTGCCTCTGCCTCTGTCATTTGCGCCGCCTCTCTGTCAGTAGATCGTCTATACTTACGCCCAGTACTTGCGCTATGGCCGCTAATGTAAGCAGCCTTGGTGTGCGCTGCCCTCTTAAATATCTGCTAACGCTTACCTCTGTTGTCCCTGCTTTTTCTGCAAGCTCCCTTTGTGTCATTTCCTGCCTTTTCAGTAGTGTTTTAAGTTTTTCTGTGTCCAGTATGCACTTTTTCATATTGCCGCCTTTCTTACGTCGCAGACATTAACCCGCCTTGCGCTGCCCCGTTGTCTATGTTCTTTATGCCGCCTGCTGCCGTTTCCAGCTCTAGGTAGTTTATTAACTGCTCCGCTGCCTGCTGCCAGCCGTAACACACTACCGCTAAATAGCCCTGCTCGTTTAAGTTGCTTAGCCATTTCTTTTGTAGCTGCGTCGGTTTATTGCTGCCTACTTTAAGCTCTATGTATAGCCCATGGTAGCCGCCGCGTGCTACTGGTAAGTGTAAGTCTGGTACGCCAGCCTTTACGCCCTGCCTCTTTAGGTTGGCTGCTGTCCGTGCATCTCGCTGGCCGCCGTTTGGTATGTGGTATAGCAGCTCTAGTTCTGGGTATCTCGAGTACTGGTACTGCGTCCAGTTAAATAGTGTCTCTTGTGCCCCTGCCTCGTTGTCAATTCTCACGTTTCGCATATAAAATCGCCTTTCTTGCTTTATTCTAGCTGTACTAGCCTATACCGGTAATAGCCGTAGCCGTAATACTCGGGGCTTACTGTGCCCTTTTCTTCGCTGCCTTTTTCCACGTAATAGCCCGCTGGTGCTTTTGCCTCGCAGCGATACCACGAGCGAGCAGTCACGTACTCGTACTCTGGCTCTGGGTGTACTAAGTTCTTACTTGCCGCCCAACGCTTGCCCTGTAGCCTCTGCTCTGGTGCGTCCTGTATGTGTCTATCTGTGTATTTGATAAAATACGCTGCTAGATCCCCGTATTGTCCGCTGTCGTCTAGTGGAAATACTTTAACGCGGTTGTGTCCCTCGTACGCTTTATACCATGCCTGCTGCAACAGGCTTGTATCTATGTGGTTTACTACTAAGTGGTGGTGCCTTGCGCCTTTCTTGCCTATCTCCATAACGTGTATGTATCTGAACTCTAACCCAGCTTTTTTATACAGCTTTCTACACTCACGTAAAAATACTTGTATATCTTTTTTCATTTCTTCGCGTGTTCTGTCTGGCTCTCCCTTATGCCTTATGTAGTCTAATACCAAGTGGTAATCCCCGTAGCCAAAGTTAGCGTTCATTAAGAGTCTTAACTTTCTCTCTGCCTGTTTAGTGTTTACTCTTTTTTGTGCATCTGGTGTAGGCTTTACTTTGTCTTTTCTCTTTGCACCTTTTTTGTTTAGCCTTGATGTATAGAAATATTCTACTTCTATTGTCTTGCCTGCCCTGGTAGTCCTCTTAACATACGGCATATATCTTTACCTCACGTATATATATTTTTGTGTATCTCTGTCGGTAAGCTAATACTTTTATCAAGTGTTTTTTACGGGGCGCCGCCCCGTTATTTCCCTTGCCCTTTTGCCATATGTAGCGTATAATATAAACGTAGTAATGCTATACGCTTCGGCTATAGCTTAGCGCCTATGATATTGCAGTATCGTAGGCGCTTTTTATTATGTCTTTTTATATAGCGCCCTGTAAGCGTACAGGGCGTATTATTTATATTTATCCTATTGCACAAGCGGGCGCGCAGCGCATAGAGTAGTACGCGGTGCCGGTGCCGACGCCGCCGCTCGAGGTCACGCACCACGTACGGTACGAGTAGCCGCGATAAGCGCTACGGGTTCTATGCCAGTCGTTAAAGTCGTCCTTTGCGTGCTTGGCTGCTCTGTATGGCTTGTCTTTGTAATACTCGTATGGTGTGTTTTTAGCGTTATACTCGTCTACAGATAACAAGAAAAACGTATCTACTGTCTTTCTGCCGTTAGTGTTCATTTTAGTAACTGGTATTGCATACTCTGCCAGCTCTGCGTAGCGTGCCGCGTATGTCTCGCTGTTAAGGTACTCTCTAAGCTCGCTTGTTTCCCAGTCGTTAGAGCCGTAACGTCCCTTTGTATCAAACGGGTGTTCCTCTATAAGCTCGTGCGCCTGTATAGTAACTGTATGCTTAAGCTCTTCGGCTGCTGGTTTGTCTACGTCTATGCCTATTACGTCGTATGGTACTGCTGCGCCGTCAAAATCAATATAGATCTGGTCGCCTGCTGCCAATACTTCCGCAGCTCGTCCCTCTCTTATAAACTTTCTAAGCTCTTCGAGTGTAACGCTCTCTGTTAATATTGTCTTTTTTATCTGCATTTTTTTCGCTTTCCTTTCTTTGTGGGCGCTGTGTATGCACGTATTCTTATACTTGCACTCTGGGCTACATTTACTTTTGTCCGTAAAGCAAGTGTCGTGTATGCCTGTTATTGTCCTAGTCTGCATGTTTACGCCTTTCCTATTGCATATATTGATACCTCGTACGCTGTCCGCTGCTCTTCCTGTTGCTCGCTTATGCGTTTAGTGTAGGCTCTGCTCTGCAGCTTTCCTTTTAAGGTTACGTGCTCGCCCTCGTGCCATTCCTTAACCATAGCTGCGGTATCGTTCCAAGCGATACACGGGATATAGCAGCCGTGTAAGTCTTTTAGCCTGTTTTCTACAAGTATGCTTATGTCGCTTATGTGTTTGCCTAGCGGCGTCTCTCTGTATGTAATGCCGCTGCCGAGTGCTCCGCTTAGCTGCACCTCGTTTTCATAGTTCCAATGCTCGCCCGCGATCTGCTGCACTGTCTCTGCCAGCACGTATACAAGTACTTTCCCTGTTATAAAGTTCTTGTAAGCCTGTAGGCTGCCAAGTACCATAACTGGCGTATTTACTTCGATACTGTCTACATTATCGCCCTGCGAGTACACTATGGTCTCGTCAAGTGCTCCGCTGCGTCGTTCGGTAATGACTGTAAGCTCGTAGCCGTTAAATGGCAGCGTGTTAATGTTATCTACCTTGTGCAGTTCCTTTAATATGCCCTGTAGTGCTACTGTGTTGTCTGTCTCCACGTTTCCGCTCTCCTTTCTTCTATTTTTATGTCCGTTTCGTCGGACGATACGCCCCGCAACCCTCGAAAGTTGCATATACAGCCCTGCGGCTGCTGCTTTGCCTTTAAGCTAGAGGCGTTTATATGTAAATGTCGTAATACATATCTAAGCGCATGTCGTCCGCTATGTACTGCGGCGTGCTCTCTTGGTCGAGCGGTGGCATAAGTCCCAGCTTGCGCCAGTCTTTGTGTGCTACATCCAAGTGCGCCCTAAAGTCCGTTACTATCTCGTCGCCTGTAAATCCTCTTTCTTTGTAGTGCTCTTTGATGTAATAGCCCCAGTCTGCAAACACTACGGCGCCGTCTTTTATCACCCTTACGCGTTCCGACGAGCTTATAATTGCTACAAACGCGCTTAGTGTTACTTGCTGCATTTTTCTTATCTCTCTTTCATTATCTTTATTTTTTTAGCCCTGCTGCCGCCTGCTATTCCCTCTAAGCGCAGATACGGCGGTAATACTATTACGTTGCCCTTGTTTAGCTGTGCCTGTATCATTCGCTTTAAATCCGCGTAGGTTTCTTGCTTGCATACCATTTTGCAGCTAAATATAAGTGTTAAGCCTTTTGCGTCTTTCTTCTTTCTCTGTCTCTTGTTCATTCCCGCAATTCCTTTATTTCTTTCTCTAGCTCTTCTACTGTTACGCCCTGCCGCCTAGCAAGTGCAGCCGCGCTTATGTTATACGTCCATATTGACGACATTTTAATAGCGTCGCCTATGTCTAACTTCCCTTGCTGCATCCCTATGCGGACAAACTGCGGGCTGCATCCCATAATAGCGGCTGCCTCTGCTGGTTTAATCTTTACTGCCTGCATATCCTGTTACCTCGCTGTATTCTGCTGTGCCTGTGCCATAGCAAGTACGCCCTGCGAATAAACCGCAACTATATTGCGCTTATCCTCTGGCAATTTTGCTACTTCCTGCATAAGCTCGCTGAAATTTTCTAAGCTCTGCTGCTCTTCCGTTCTCTCTAATGTCTGCTGCATACTGTTTTACCTCTCTTTCTTCTTTGTCCTTAAACTTTCGTCTGATAAGCGCTGCATAAGTTCTACTACCGCTGTGTATTCCAGCTCTAATACTTCCTGCTTATGATCCTTTGCTTTGTGTTCCTGCGTATATTCCTTTATGCGCCGCTCTATATCGTCCAGCGCGTCGTAGCAGCACTCTATACGCTGCTGCTTTATTTTCTTTACTTCTGGCAGCTCTACGCCTGCGTCTGTAAGTATTTCTCTAATCCGGTCTACACTTACGGCATTTAGCTCGGCCAGTATAGTAATACTTGTGCCACGCCTTATGTATCTGTCTGCTATCTCGTTTTGTGTCATATACATACGCTGTTATTCCTCGCCCGCTTTGCTGTGTAGTGCTATGAATTTCTCTGTTATCTTCTTTACCGCTAAGTACTCTTTTTTAGTAATACGCTGCCGTACTGCCTTGCCGTGCTTTTTATACTCTCTGCTTTCGCGCAGCATGTAATATCTGTCGTACTCTACATCGTGCTCGTATTCTGTGTAGTTGCAAGTAACCTCGTGCGCACGTACCCAGTATTTAACTACGCCGTCTTTGTCTTTTACCATACTTGCCTCCTAGTCGTTAAAGCCTAACCAATACTTTACGCTTGTGCCGTCGCTGTAGTAGTACTTTTCGTATTGCTCGCCGTCCTCTGCGTACTGCTCCCTGTATACCTCTACTACTTTGCCCTCATCAAAGCTCTTTAAGTTAATCTCTGTTACAAGCCCACAATGTCTTGTGTAGTAGTGATCTGCGCCCCATTGTAACGTACGTGCTTCTATCTTTGCGTTATACAGCTCTTGTAGCTCTTCGCGTGTGTATGGTTTTCTCTCCTGCTGTCTGTATGGCTCTAGCTGCTGTATGCCACAATGGTATACACACGGCGGCTGGGCTTTTTGTTGCTCTATTGAGTCCGGCTCCGGTTTATTAAAAAGAACCTTAAAGTCTATGTTTTCCATATGTTACCTCTCTTTCGTTAGTCTGCTGCTGTATATATCTGCTGTAACTGTATCTCCATATCTCGCCAGAACTGGGCGTTGCTGGCTGCGTTCTTAAACTTAGGTGCGCCGTTCTCGTCCGTTTCCTGTGCCAGCTTTTCCCACGCCTCAATCTCGCCCTTTCTGTAGTTCGTAGTCATTAAGATATAGCACTGCAGCGTACTACATAACTCGTTGGTAAGCGTTACTGCTTTCGACTGCTGCTCCCAGCTTATAGCCTCTGTGTTGTCGGCTGCTGCCTCTGTGCTGTCGTCTACGAGCTCTGCTCTCTTTGTAACTGATATCGCATAAAAAAGCCTGCTGCCGTCCTCTGATACTAAAAACTCTTTACGTAATTTGTATGTTTCTTTTAAAACGTAGTCTTTGCACCATATTGTTTTGCCGTCTATATATATGTGGGTGCTTTCATCCTCGAGCTCCGCGTTATTTTCCAAGTACTCTATAAACTCGGCTACTGTCATTTTGTCTATGAGCGCCTCTGTAGCTCTCATAAAATTAACTCTGTATCTGTTGTCGTTGTCGTTCTTAAATCTCATATGTTACCTCTCTTTCGTTGTTGCACCTCTCTATGCTATATTTAATATTCTCTCTGGAGTCAGTTATTTATTGGCTGGCGGCTCTTTTACTGTTGCTTTGTTCTTATAAAGTTCCCCGTATCTTGCTGCAAAGCAATTTTCTAAATCGCTTATCGCAGCGTTAAGCGCTCCTCTCGCCTCTTCAACTTTTGCAATTTTCCCAAGTATACCCTCGTCTGCTACGTCTACTGTTATTTCTAACTTTGCCATTGTTCGCCTCTCTTTCTTATATCCCGCAAGTACTGTTGTTTTGTTATAATGTTGCTTACATTACGTATTATAGTTGCGTGGGTTACGTTTGTCAACAACTTTTATAAAAATTTGTTGCTTATGTTACGCTATAGTGTTATTATGATGTTGAAATCTAGGAAAGGAATAAAAATATATGAACGAAAGAGTTAAAGAGATACGTAAAGCGCTAGGTTTAAGTATGGAAACTTTCGGCGGGCGTATCGGCGTTACCCGTTCTGCCATTAGCCGTATAGAAAGTGGCGTAGTAAATGTAACTAATCAAAATGTTACTGCTATCTGCCGTGAGTTCGGAGTTAATGAGGAATGGCTACGTACTGGCAAGGGATCTATGTTCGAGGAAATGAGCCGCGCAGAAAAGGCTGCGCAAATTGTCGGCGCAGCTCTTGGTAGTGGCGACGAGTTTATACTTAATACATTTATCGCCTTGGGGCAGTTATCCCCTAACGAGTGGGAACTTATTAAGAAGTTTGTTGATAAGATTAAGTCTGATAATTAAATAATATTACAAAGGAGATGTTACATATGAGAGATAGTAAAGGGCATAGTTTATTAACTTTTCCAAATGATTATACCGTAGTTGATATTGAAACTACGGGCTTATCGCCAGAGTACGACGAGATAATAGAAATATGTGCATTTAAGTATCGCGGTGGTGAACTTGTAAACAAGTATAGTACACTTGTTAAGCCGGAACGTGAGGTAAACGACTTTATTACGCAGCTTACAGGCATAACAAATAATATGCTTGCTAGTGCTCCAAGTGCTGTAGATGTTATGCAGCCGTTATATGACTTTATCGGCTCTGATATTATAGTCGGTCACAATGTTAATTTTGATATTAACTTTTTATATGACTATTGCACCAGTATTTTATCTATACCACTCTCTAACGACTTTGTAGACACTATGCGCATTGCTAGACTTTTGCATAAAGAAAATAAACACAATCGCTTATCTGATTTAGCAAAGCAGTATAATTTATCTTATGATGGCGCGCATAGAGCTGGCTTTGACTGTGCATTGACTAATTCTATATATGAAATATTTAAGAGAGAGTGTGCGGACGGCGCAATAGAATTAAATACGCTTGCTAAACATTCGCAAGTAAAAGCTGCTGACATCAGTGCTACAGTTTCAGAAATTCCAGCAGATAGCCCGCTACTTGATAAGGTAGTTGTATTTACTGGCACACTTGAAAAAATGCTACGCAAAGATGCTATGCAGCTCGTGGCAAATATGGGCGGTATAAATGGCGATAATGTTACAAAGAAAACTAATTATCTTGTCCTAGGCAATAACGACTATTGCACCACTATAAAGAATGGCAAGAGCGGCAAACAAAAGAAAGCTGAAGAATATAAGCTAAAAGGTTATGATATAGAGATTATCCCGGAAAGTGTATTTTATGATATTGTAAATATCTCTTATACACCTGCTCCGCAAGCCCCAGCCAGTCAATTGTATAAAGATTTTTCTTTAAGTGACAGAGAGGTAGAAGTTATAGAGATTGTAAAGTCCTTTATTTCTTCAAGCGAACTATATCCCGATTTTGGAATAGCGCGCCGTAGCGACAATTATATATCTTTGTTGTGTGGTGAAAATGATTTTATGCGTTTTAAGGCTTCGCCGCGTGCCTTTTGGGTATCTTTGCGGCTACCCTTTGCTCTTGCAGATAAAAACAGGGATAACCCTTTATTTGCTGCTCAGATAAATAAAAAACAATTTCATTGGAAAAGCTCTATTGCTTCTGTTGATGAATTGGAAAAAATAAAAGATTTTATTGTGGCGTCATATTTTAAATAAGCAGCTAGTCGCCTAGCTGCCTTTAATTCCTCGTATGAATTGTAATATTATTCTAAGTGCGTGCTCGTCGCTTATGCTGTCGAGTAGTTCGCGTATTTGCCGCCGTAGCTTATCCACTGGCTCGCCCTCTTTCCTTTGTGATGTGGTAATTATAACGCCAGTCGGTAAGATATGTAAGACTTTCGGCTGTTTTGTCCATTATGTCGGACGTATGCCCCGTAGCTCTTGGCAACGGTAACTTGCAATATTATAATTCTAGTAAATCGAATAGCTCTACTTCTAGGGCTGCTGCAAGTAAGCGCAGGGTTTCTATGGTCGGGTTTGCTTTTCCGTTTTCAATATTGTTTATTGTGGTCTTGCTTACCCCGCTTAACTCTTCCAGCTCTCGCAGGCTGTAGCCCTTGGCCGTTCGTATCTGCCATAAGTTGTATGTCATTATGTAAGCCTCTCTTTTAGTATCTATTATACTGGCTGGCTGTGCATATGTCTTATGGTAATATCTGGAAAAATCAATACACAAAAAATAGCCGCCCCTGTTGGCGCAGGAACGGCTACATAGACACACAACTAACGGACCTTAAAGGCTGCTCGCTTGTTATGTACCCCGCAAGTACTATTATAGCATAAGCCTAGGGTTTCCGATAGGCTTATTTTTTATACCCTTTTTAAAAAATAAGCCGCCATAATAAGAAAGTGAGGTTATGTTATATGAAACTTGCTAATGGAATGGGTAGCGTATATAAGCAGGGCGGCAAACGCCGCAACCCGTGGATCGCTCGAAAAACTAAAGGCTGGGAAATTGACGAGACTACAGGCAGGACTAAGCAGCGTTATTTAACTATTGGGTATTTTCCGACGAGGCAAGAGGCTTTAACTGCTCTTATGAATTATAACCAAAACCCGTACGACATAGAGGCAAGCTCTATTACTTTTGCTGAAGTATACGAGCGTTGGAGTAAAGAGCATTTTGCAAAGGTTACTCCCAGCTCTTGCCGTTCTTGGATCGCTGCCTTTAATCACTCTAAGCCGCTGCATAATATGCGCATGCGCGATATACGCCCGAACCACTTAGAGGGCACCATACACGACGCCAAGGTAGGTGACAGCACTAAGCAGCGTATGAAAAGTATGTATAACTTAATGTATAAGTACTGCCTTAAATACGACATTGTAGAAAAGGACTACGCGGCATTATGTGAGAGTGTAAAGCGTGGCAAGCCTAAAATTGTACGTATTCCGTTTAGTTCCGAGGAAATACAAACGCTTTGGGATAACGTGAGCTTCCCTTTTGTCGATATGGTGCTTATAGGCATATATAGCGGCTGGCGTCCGCAAGAGCTGGCAATACTAAAGGTTGCAGACATAGACTTAGAGGCTCGTACAATGTTCGGCGGTCTTAAGACTGACGCAGGACGTAACAGAGTTGTACCTATACACTCCGCTATATATGATCTAGTTGTAGCCAATTATAACAAAGCTGTTGCTATGGGTAGCGACTATTTGTTTAATGATGAGAACGGACAGCAGGGCACGCACTTAACATACGATAAATACCGCGGACGCTTCGAGAAAATAAACAAGCGCTTTAATATGTCGCATAAGCCGCACGACACGCGCCATACTTTTATAAGCGCTGCCAAGTCTGCAAATATGAATGAGTATATACTTAAGCTGATTGTAGGGCACGAGATATTGGACGTTACAGAAAAGGTATACACACATAGAAGCATGCAAGAGCTCGCCGACGAGATAGAAAAGATAGTATACTAAATTGCCGCAAATATGCAGCAATTAAAAAGAGGGCTACAGGCGTTTTTATACGCCTGCTGCCCTCTTATATTTTTGCAAGTTACGTGTGTAAGTTACACGCTAGTTACGTGTAAGTTACCTATGTTTTTCCGTAGGTTTCCATACTTCCGCATATCCGCGTAAATACTGGATTTCCTAGAATTTACCCTTGTCCGCTGCTTCCTGAACAGAAACGGCAACTGCTACTGTAGCACCAACCATTGGGTTATTACCCACGAAATTCTTCCGTTTAATAATATATTTCTCTATGTCATGTAATGTTCAGTAATGATTTCAAATTAGCCTATTACACGCTATTACCTAAATATTATTATGCTTACCAATATTATTTTTTGAAATATGTTATTTTCTACAATGTTGTCCTGTCGTTGACTTTGCCTGATTCTGACATTATCACACTACACATAACATCAAGTGTCTAACACGTTTTTATTATATCATCACCATCTTTTTTTACAATACTAACGCTTATGAAATATACTAATAAAACAAGGTCAGTCTTTCCACACCATGATGATTCCAAGACTGACCTTAATGTCACTAATTCATATTCTGTTGCAATTCTTTTATGTTGTCCAAATCAGACAAATCCATTCCTTCATATCTCTCAACAAAATCTATCAATGTTGATTTACGAACCTTCAGACTACCTAACCGAAGTGCAGGTAATAGTTTTCTGTTAATCAGCTCATATACCAGATGCACATTCACCCCTAACACCGCTGCCGTCTCACGCACATTGTACAAAAGCTTTTCGTCTTTTGAATAGCATTTAAATCTGTGAAATACGCTAAATACAGACTGAACAATTTCCAATATGTTTGATCCCAAATCAAAGCCTTTTCTTCACTCGCTTTTATAATACGTGGAAAAACATAATTTGTAGAAATCATTTTTTATTTGTGCTTTTTATTTCCGCTACCAGTTCTTCATACTTACGTTCGTCAATGATATATTTCCGTTTAATCAGTATATAAGCAGCTCCTATAGAAATTACCGGAACAGCTACAATTCCAAGACGCAATATAAATCTTTGTCCGGCATCTGCTGTCTGGATAAATTTATCTGCCTGTACAATTACATTTTCCGAAGTAAGTTCTCCTGTACCAGCTTTTATTTCTAATCCGGATATTTTCTGACTGATTGCATAGATATTGCTTATAATCAGTATTAACGCAACAACCGCCTGATCAACCGCACTGGCCAGCTTTGTTGCAAAAGATCTTACTGCTGAGATAATACTGTCATGTCGTTCATGAAACCGGACTTCATCATACTCTATGGTATTATTTAACATGACAATCATCGTCATATTGAATGCTCCCTGCGAAAAGAAGATCAGAAAACCGATGATATTCAGTAAAACAACACTTTTTGGTAAAATGTAGCCTACACTCATAAAAAGCATATACCCAATGACCGTAATGATGGTAGCTGCAGTTATAATCTGATTTCGTGTGAATTTTGAGGAAAGCCACGCAAAAGATGCCTCTGATATCAGCGTTCCTAATCCATACATAATTGTAAACCAAAATACAAGACTGCCACCTACAGAATATCCAAATTCAAAATAAAAGAAATTCATTCCAATCATAATCAGAAGACCATTTCCGATTTGGAATAATAAACATGCAATTCCAATCACTATCAACTGATCATTTCTCAGGAATATATGAAACATATCTTTTAATGACAGTGTTCTCTTCTTTTCCGGTCGTTTTCTCTCTTTTACTCCAAACACTGTAAGTAGCTGGAAACCAATAAAACAAAAAGCAATCACAATCGCAGCCGTCCGATATGCCATAATCGCATTTCCAGCTACCATATCAGGGAGCAGACCTGCAACAGAAAACTGTCCGATACAGATAAAAATTCCCTGTACGGTTACCAGCCAGTTCCGTTCTCCCGGATCTGATGTAAGACTCGGCAGCATTCCCCAATAGGCAATATCATTCATTGTGTAAGTCATTCCCCATAAAAGATATCCCACTCCAAAAAATGCAACAAATCCCCATCCTTCCGGCCTTACTGTAAACAAGCAGATAATTATCAGGCTGTTTAAAATTACTCCTATAAAAATCCAAGGTTTAAATTTTCCGGCTTTCAAATGCGAATTTTCAATAATAATTCCCATCATTGGATCATTAATGGCATCCCACAGCAGACACACTACCATAATTGCTGATATTACTGCATATTGGGCAACTGTCAGTTTCATCGTATATTGAATATATGTAAGAAGAAACATAGAGATAAGTGCATACGCCATATCTCTTCCGGTTGCTCCTATACAATAGCTCCATTTTGTGCGTTTATCCAATTTATTGTTTTCCATATACGACTCCCCCTCTCTCTATTTCTTCAGCAGTCTTTTAAAAGCCTGCAGATATTTTTTATTTGCATTGTAAACTAACATATCGATTAACTTCGGAGTTGCAATTCCACCACTGGTTGCAATCAGTCCTTCCAGATTTCCTTCTTCGACTCCCATTTTTACCATTTTAAAGGCCGGGTCCCGCTCTGATTTTCCCCGAAGTATAATCTTAAGTCCGATATGTACGACTCCACGAACAAATTTTCCAAACATGGAGACATTTACCACATCCTGATAGGAATCGTAAACCGTATACTCTCCACGCTTTTTTTCTTTGTCATGTTTTGGTTCACCGCCTAATAGCTGATAAAATTGTTCTGCACTGATTTCCATTCCATGTGGCTGCTCTCTAAAATAATCCGGAAACAGTTCTCTTTCATTTCTAAAATAACTATTTCCTACTACTTCCATATTCGCCTTTAATTGCAAATCATGTACCGATGCTCCGATACAGATCTGATATTTGCCGCTTAACATGGAAAAGGCTTTTTTCTCTACATCATAGACGGAAAAACTTCTTTCATCCAGCTCTAATATAACTTCTTTTTCTTCTCCCGGATGCAGATATATTTTTTGAAATCCCTTTAGCTCTATATGGCTTCTGATAACATCTGATTCAATCGGGCAGATATATAACTGTGCTATTTCTGCTCCACTCACTTTTCCGATATTTTTAATTTTAAAACGAATTTGTATCTTTCCACCACTATATACTTCCGGTACATTCAATTCCGAATAGGAAAAAGAAGTATAGGAAAGTCCATAACCAAACGGATATTTTACCGGAACATGGAATGTCTCATAGTAACGATAACCTACAAAAATGCTTTCCCTGTATTCTACATCATCATTCGGAGGTGCAAAATATCTCCATGCCGGGGTATCTTTTTCTGAAAACGGAATTGTCTCTGCCAATTTACCGGATGGATTCACCTCTCCACTGATTAAGTCAGCAACAGATTCCCCTACAGCCTGTCCTCCGAGGTACATGTGAAGAATTGCTCCTACATTCTTTTCAAAACTAAAATCCATAGGCGCACCACCGAAACTAATTGCTGCAATATGATCTTTTCCGACAGTTTCTGCAATTTCAGCCAACAGCTCTTCCTGATTTTGAGGAATTTTAAGATTTTTCCTGTCGTATCCTTCTCCTTCGTAAGATTCTGTAAGACCGATAAAATATAGAATCACACAATCCTTTTTTCTATATTCCTGTTTCAGTTTTTCTATCGTATCCTGTAGTTGCTTTTCTCCTAATTCCTCCGTTTCATTCTGATATCCCTGTATATAAGTTACCTGATATCCTTTTTCACGTATTGCTTCAATCGCATTTGTCATCTTCATCGGCTGGATATGACTGCTCCCACCTCCCTGAAACCGCATCTGCCTGGCAAGCTCTCCAATAATGATTACCTTCTTCTCTTTTTCAATTGGCAAAACACTATTATTTTTCAAAAGTACTGCACTTTCATTTTCCAGTTTACGTGCCACCTGATTCTGTTCTTCCATATCTACCTCATAATTTTCTTCTATATTTTTATGAAGTGATACAAAATTCTGCAGAACATTCTTAGTCCAGTTATCCAGTTCCTGATCTGTAATCCGGCCATCCTTATACGCTTCTTTTAACACATCTGTGTGGAAACCTTTCGGATCTGGCATTTCCAGTGTCAGACCATTTTTCATACAGCTTACAATATCATTTGCTGCTCCCCAATCCGACACCACACCACCTTGATATTTCCATTCTTTTCTCAGAACATCTGTCAGTAAGTATTTATTTCTTGCTCCAAATTCGCCATTAATCCTGTTGTATGAAGCCATTACAGAAGTCGGTTTTGCTTTTTTCACAACTTCTTCAAAAGCCGACAGATATATTTCCCTAAGAGTTCTTTCATCAATCTGGCTATTGGATGTCATTCGTCTTGTTTCTTGTGAATTAACAGCATAATGCTTTAAACTCGTACCTATTCCAAGGCTCTGTACACCTTCGATATATCCCGTTGCCAGCTTTCCTGTCAAATACGGATCTTCACTGAAATATTCAAAATTTCTTCCGCATAAAGGAGAACGCTTGATATTGATTCCGCAGCCTAGCACAATGGATATCTGCTCTTTTTTTGCTTCTTTCGCAATCGCTTCACCCATCTTTTTAACAATAGCAGGATTCCAACTGCAGGCTATTGCACTTGCAGTTGGAAAACAGGTTGCTGGCTTACTGGTTTCAATATCCCCAATCTTTTCCTGCTCCAGTTTTCGAATCCCATGTGGTCCGTCTGTCATCATAATAGAGGGGATTTTTCCATTACAGTCATAAGTATGCCAATCACCAACACCGCCTAAAAGCCGGATTTTTTCATCTATTGTTAACTGTTCACATATTTTATCAATGTTCATCTCTTTTCCTCTCTTTTAATCTCTTAATTGCATTTTATCTATTTCCGGCATATAATTATATCGATTTATCGTGTTTTATGTCAATTTATCGTGTTTTTGACAGGAGGAATCACCTATGTATAAAATGAAGTCAGACATCAATTTTTCACTCACACATGAAATGTTGGAAAATGCAGAAAATGAACGGATACATACATCTTATGCACAGGAAAAAGCAATTCTCGAATGTGTTTCAAACGGAGATATTCACGCATTGGAGAATACCTATTATTCACTCCCAACAACTGTTTACGGAAAGATGACCTCTTCCAATTCCAAATTAAAATTACTTTTTTATGCAAGTATTGCTAATACAACTTTAGTTACCAGATATGCCATCGAAGGAGGACTTAATGAGGAAACTGCTTTTTCCTTAAGTGATGTATATATACGAAAAATGGAACAATGTACCGATGTTGACGCTTTAATGAAATTAAATGAACAGATGGCTATTGAATTTACGCTTCGTGTTGCTGAGGCAAAAAAGACGCCAAAAAATTACTATTCACCAGCTATTTCTCGCGTCATTGATTATATCTATCATGGAAAAAATAAAACTTTAACCTTAAATCAACTGGCATCTTTAGTTAATTTAACACCTAAATATCTGTCTGCCCTGTTCCATAAAGAAACCGGACAGACGCTTACTGTTTTTATCCATAAAGTTCTTATCGAAAAGGCAAAGAATTTGCTGGCACATTCCGACTATAGTCTGGGTGAAATCAGTAATTACTTGAATTTTTCATCTCAAAGTTATTTTATTTCTATTTTTAAGAGATACACTGGTATAACTCCCGGACAATATCGTAAAATGCATCGCCAGATTAGTTGGTAAAATAGAAAATAAAATAAGAATATCGATGATTAAACGTTACTATCGCCAGAACTTTTCTCATCTTGGAGATAAAAGAAAGCTACCAGTTTTTCCATAACTGTTCTTTTCAAGACTCTTCTGGACACTTTCTGTTAATACAGCTGCAAAGACTTCCGGATCATTTCTATCCAATCCCTGCTTTATTTTTTCATTGCTTACCTCTGTAGAGCTTTGTTGCAATGTCTGAAATACATTGGATGGTTCAACTTGTACACTTACTGTATAAACTCCATCCTCTTCTTTCACATCCTGTACTTTGTATTTTGCCAGTTTCTTTACTTCTGTCAGTTTTTCCGTATAATCAGCAATTCCTTTATCCGTAATGTTATCGGAATCATCAAATTGCTGTTGGATGCTCTCATTAAAATCCTCTTCGATTTCTTTCTTGGCATCTTTTTCTGAGATTTCTAACAGATTCGCATAGTCTTTATAATCTCCATGATAGTATGCATCAAGAGAACTTTGGACGTAGGATTTGGCATCGAAGTCTGGTTGTTTGGAGCAAGCTGATAACAATATACATACTATAATTCCTATACTTATGCACAAAACACAATTCTTCTTTTGCATATTCTCTCCTTCGTTTTTTATTGAACGGCTAAAAGTAATTGATTATATTGATTTAATAAAATATCATCATCAAACTGAATTTTTCCGTTTTGCACATTCCACATATTTTTATTTTCTGAAAGAAATTCCAAAACATTTTGCTGGGATTGAATCAAATTCACTATATCGTCAATATTTTTTTTAATATCATCAACCGAACTTTCTTCTCCCACCATTTCTTTATATAAATCAATATAATACGAATCATCAACATTCTTTAAATAAGACATAACCGTATCGTCTTTTGACAATATTATCATCGTTTCTTTTGAAGCACTGAGTTTATCTTGTGTATTTTTTAAAATTTTCCTTGTTTTTACAAAATCGGGACCATCATTCTGATAATTTTCTGCAGTAAGAGCATTTGGTATTACTTCATCATTTAAAGCCTCTGAAATTGTTAGCATCGTATTTAAATTATCTGCCATATAGTTTTTTATGGCTTTCTCAATTTTGGCATAATCTCCTGTAGTTACTGTAGCTTTTAATTTTTTGCTTATTTTGTCTACATCTATTTGTTCAAAATCTACCATTTCTTTTTGAATTTCATCAATTTCTTTTCGAAGACTTTTCTCCTGCTGTAAATCTTTTATCACAAAAAATGTTATTGTAGCTACTATAACCAGAACCACAACTACAATTACTATTATAATTTTTCGTCTCATATTTTCGAGGCATTGTAATTATTAACAATGCCTCTCACCTCCACTGACTAATTTATACTTTTAAATTTGATTCTATCGGAAGATTTATCAGCTTGCAATATTGAAATA
>ERZ779895.863-NODE-863-length-38169-cov-4.955607_pt1 | contig 38169 bp, 34 predicted proteins | sample MGYA00511093_ERZ779895 | MGnify/ENA primary metagenome ERZ779895 (study PRJEB29588, sample SAMEA2142970) | human gut metagenome | biome: human gut; feature: human-associated habitat; material: faeces | place: Denmark | collected 2008/2010 ... | reverse complement strand
TCCCCTCATGAATGAGGGGTTAGGGGAGTTGAGAGTGTCGCAGACACTTTTTTATATAAAAACGTTTTTAATGAAAAAAATATGTGCTACAATGGGTGCAGGAGAGAGGAAGAAGGGAGCCTGCGGCATGGTCTATTTAGCAATCACTGCAGCGATTTTTACGCTTGATTTTTTTCTGAAAAAATATATTGATAAAAAATACGCCAGAAAAGTAAAAAATCCACGTCTCGGTGGAATAATCTGCATAGAGAAGTTCTACAACAAAGGTGCAACGTTAAATCTTCTCGCAAAACATCCGAAAGCCATGACTGCGATACACAGTGTCATCATGGCTTTTGTGGTAGTCGTTTATTATTTTGCAATGCGGATGACTGGAAAAAAACTCACAAAAACGGGACTTGCCATGTTAGCCGGCGGCGGACTGAGCAATTTGTATGACCGCTATACAAAGCATCATGTTGTGGATTATGTGCGGTTTCAGACCGGACCGAAATGGTTTCGGAGGATTATTTTTAATGTGTCTGATTTCTTTATTTTTATAGGGGCAGTGCTTGCAGTCATCGGAAGCGAAGTGTAATATTAAGATAATCTCAAACCATAGATTGATAAAACAATTACCGGGAAGGAAATGATTTTTTGCTATGACAAAAGAACAGTATATCAAAATTACAGAACCGCTTCGGAGCAATCAGGAACGGGCGAAGCGTGTGACGAGTCTGAATCATATGCTGACAGCACTGGTATTCTGCGTGTATCCGCTCTATCTTTTCATGCTGTTTACGGACAAAAATCCGTGGCTCTGGCGGGCGATACTCGTTCCGGCAGTGTCCTTCGTGGGACTTTCCGTTGTCCGGAAAATCATCAATGCGCCCAGACCGTATGAAAAATTTGACATGTCGCCGGTACTGGAAAAAGACACAAAAGGAAAATCATTTCCAAGCCGGCATGTATTTTCTGTTTTTATTATTGCGATGACGATTTTTTATGAGCATCCGGGAGCAGGGGTACTGCTCGGAATCATTGGTTTGCTTCTGGGCATTGTGCGCGTGCTGGTCGGAGTGCATGAGCCAAAGGATATCGCTGCTGGTGCGCTGGCAGGAATCGTCTGCGGTATTGTAGGATATTATGTTATATGATAATCTTAATTACGGCTGTGCATAACGCTTCCGGTATTCCCTCGGGGTCTGCTGGAAGCGTTTTTTGAACGACCGGTTAAAATAGGAAAGATTATCAAATCCCACTTCCGCTGCGATATCTAAAATCGAAGAATCGGAGGAAATCAAAAGTCTGGAAGCCATCGTCAGCCGGTATTCATTCAGATAGTCGATAAAGGAGGTTCCCATCGTATTTTTAAAATATTTCATAAAATGTGACTGGCTTAAATTAACTTCTTTTGCTACATCTTCAATCGTGATTTTTTCCATGTAATTATTTTCCACAAATTTTAAGATCAACTTCATTTTTTCCAGAGACTTATAATCTTTTTTCTGGGCATTTCTGGAACTGCACTTATTGAAGAGAATATAAAACAGCATAAAAAGCTGGCTTTTGATGAAAAGCTGGTAAGCTGGCGGATTGGTTTTGCTGATTTCATCGTTTGCATCGACACAGGCGGAAATCTCTTTGTAATAGGGATCACCGGGCTGATAGAGTACCGGAATTGTGAGCGTTCCGTCCATCAGCGGGGAAAAATAGTCAGTGCTGCAGGTGTCGGTCTGCTTGGATAAAAGAATCTGCGGATGAAAAATAATATTTTCATATTCCATACTTTCGTTTTCGTATTGTTCAATCGAATGTAATTGTCCCGGAATGATAAGTGCGAGCGTTCCGGCACTGACCTGGTATTGTGTGAAGTCCACGGTGATAATGCCGTGTCCCTTCTTTATATAGATAATCTCCATTTCGTCATGCCAGTGGATTGGCACATAAGAAAAATCCAGTGGGATAGAACACAGATAAGTGATATATGGAAATAAAGGGTTTCCATGGGAGATTTTTTCCTGATAATTTTCGTATTCCAGTATATTCATAAGGTACATACTCCTTTGTGATGATTTTATTGTGCCGAAAACATGCACTTTGCGCTGCAATCCGGAAAATAAAACAACATGATTGAAAAGTGCACAAAAACAAGGTGCTCATTTTGTTATGTTTACACAATTTTAAAGAGGCTAAAATAATACATCATTTATAACATGATAGGATTGTACCACTTTTGTATGGAATATTACAAGAATAAAATGGTGTACCTGAATATAATATTAATCATAAAACATCGGTTTTACGAAAAAACACGAAAACAACTGCGGCAGAAAATGCGGCGGACAATACAATAAGCTTTCGCCAACAGGCGCAAGGAAAGGAGTAAATCATGAATTTACAGGAAATCGTAACAAAAAGAACAGGAAAAGCAATTTCCCAGTGCAGTAACAAAGAATTATACTTCTCTTTACTTGAAATGACAAAAGGAATGGCAGAGGAGAAAGTCAGCAACGAGGGAAAAAGAAAATTATATTATATTTCAGCAGAATTCCTGATCGGAAAATTATTATCCAACAACCTGATCAATCTTGGAATTTATGAGGATGTAAAAAAATTACTGGCAGACAATGGCAAGAGCCTTGCAGAGATCGAGGAGGTTGAGCCGGAACCATCTTTGGGAAATGGTGGACTTGGACGTCTTGCAGCATGTTTCCTTGACTCTATCGCTACACTTGGTTTAAACGGTGACGGTGTTGGTTTAAATTACCACTACGGATTATTCAAACAGGTATTTGAGAACAATCTCCAGCATGAGACTCCAAACCCATGGATCGAGAAAGAGAGCTGGCTGACAAAGACAGATAGAGCATACACCATTCAGTTCGGTGGATTCAATCTGCAGTCCAGAATGTACGATATTGATGTATTAGGATATAACAACCGTACCACAAAGCTTCATTTATTCGATGTAGAGACAGTAGATGAAAGCTTAGTTGGTGATGGAATTGATTTTGATAAAGAGGACATCAAAAAGAACCTTACTTTATTCTTATATCCGGATGATTCTGATGATAAGGGACGTATCCTCCGTGTTTACCAGCAGTATTTCATGGTAAGCAACGCAGCAAGACTGATCATCGATGAGACACTTGCAAGAGGCGGCGATTTACACAAATTAAATGAGTACGCAGTAGTTCAGATCAACGATACACATCCAAGTATGGTAATTCCTGAACTGATCCGTTTATTAATGGAACGCGGAATCTTAATGGATGAGGCAATTGATATTGTATCCAAAACATGTGCTTACACAAACCATACTATTTTAGCAGAAGCTCTGGAAAAATGGCCGATCCATTTCCTGGAGAAAGCAGTTCCACAGTTAATGCCGATCATTTATGAATTAAACAGCCGTGTTGTGAAAAAATTTGATGATAAGTCTGTAGCGATCATCGATGATGAGAGACGTGTCCATATGGCACACATGGATATCCATTACGGTTACAGCATCAACGGTGTTGCATACCTTCACACAGAGATCTTAAAGAACTCTGAGCTTAACAACTTCTACAAGATTTATCCTGAGAAGTTCAACAACAAGACAAACGGTATCACATTCCGCCGCTGGTTATTACACTGTGATCCGGAACTCACCGCATTATTTGAATCTCTGATCGGTGACGGCTTCAAGAAAGATGCAACCGAACTTGAAAAATTAGGTGCATTTGTAAATGATGAAACAGTATTGCAGAAGATTCTTGATGTTAAAAATGCAAAGAAAGCAGAATTAAAAGATTATCTTGCAAAAACACAGGGTATCGAGTTAAACGAGAACTCTATTTACGATATCCAGATCAAGAGATTGCATGAGTATAAGAGACAGCAGATGAACGCACTCTATGTGATCCACAAATATTTTGAGATCAAAGCAGGCAAAAAACCGGCTCGCCCGATCACTGTTATTTTCGGTGCAAAGGCAGCTCCGGCTTATGTCATTGCAAAAGATATCATTCATCTGATCCTTTGCTTACAGGAACTGATCAGCAAAGATCCTGAGGTTTCTCCATACTTAAAAGTTGTTATGGTAGAAAACTACAATGTAACATTAGCTGAAAAATTAATCCCGGCAGCAGATATTCATGAGCAGATTTCTCTTGCATCCAAAGAGGCATCCGGAACATCCAACATGAAATTCATGTTAAACGGTGCAGTGGCGATCGGTACTATGGACGGTGCAAACGTTGAGATGCATCAGTTCGTTGGAGATGACAATATTTACATCTTCGGTGAGTCTTCTGAGCAGGTGATTGAGCACTATGCAAAAGCAGATTATGTTTCCAGAAGCTACTATGACAATGATGAGAACATCAAACGTGCAATCGACTTCATCGTAAGCGATGAGATGATGGCAGTTGGATGCAGAGAAAACTTAGAGCGTCTTTACAATGAATTATTAAACAAAGACTGGTTCATGACATTACCGGATTTCGAGGAATATGTTGCTGCAAAAGAGCGCATCTTTGCAGATTACGAAGACCGTATGGCATGGGCGAAAAAAATGCTCGTAAACATGAGCCAGGCAGGCTTCTTCTCATCTGACAGAACCATTGCACAGTATAACGAGGATATCTGGCATCTGTAAAATTCAGCATCAGAACACTTGCTGTTCTGATGCGTAAGAAAATGATTCAGGTGTGAGCAGCTCTCCTTTTGCGAAGCAAAACTATTCATGAGAGCTGCGAACGTTACATTCGCAGAGCATCTGTGAATGTAACGATATCTGGCATCTGTAAAATTCAGCACTAGAACACTTGCTGTTCTGGTGCGTAAGAAAATGATTCAGGTGTTCGCAGAACATCTGTAAAATTAGGGGAGTATATGATCTATATACAAAGTGGCGTGCGCCGTATGTAAAGTGCGGTGTGAGCCTCTTTTTTGTGTGTTGTAAAATCTGCCAACAACACATATAATGGGAGTAGGCAGTGAAACAGTGCCAGATACTGCGGAAGGAGAAAACTATGCACAGTAACGCTGGCAGGGAAATGAAGGAATCTGTTTTATAAATTGCTTGGAATATTTGGGTGTATGATTTATAATGTGCATAAAGCAATGAGCAGTGTCAGGAGGAAAAAATATCAAATGCAGTGCTTGCACGATGTATTTGATATTTTTGATGACTGATAGGGCGAATGCCCGTGAGCCCATGAAATCTTTGATTTCATGGGCGTGCACTGTGGACAAAATTAACAGAGGACTTAATTTCATGAATAAAAAGAAATTTACATATATCACAGCGCTTACCCTGTTAAGCTTTACACTTATGACAGGCTGTACCAATGAGCGCAAAGAAAACCAGACTGCTTACCGTCAGATTGGAATCAATGCAATGGAAAGCGGCGATTACGCAGGAGCCGTGGATGCGTTTAACAGTGCTCTGGGACAGTGCATTGGGAAAATCACAGAGAACGAATTAGATATCTGCTACTATAAGGCAGCGGCACAGTATGCCGGTGGTGATCCGGCAGGGGCAGTGGACACTTACACAGCGATCATTGATTATGACAAAAAGGCAGCAGACGCTTATTATCTGCGCGGCTGTGTTTATCTGAAACAGGGGGATACCGAGAGCGCTGTTTCGGATTTTGATAAGGCAGTAAAAAATAACAGCAGCGATTACGAACTTTATGTCAACATTTACGAGAACCTTTCTGCTTATGATATGACGGAAAAAGGGGAAGAATACTTAAATAAAGCATTTGATATCAAAGGCAACAGTGCCGGAGATTATGCATGGCGCGGAAGAATTTACTATGATCTTGGACAGTACGATAATGCCCAGACAGAGTTGAAGTCGGCTTTAGATAAGGAGAGCGTCATCGCAAATCTTTACATTGCGCAGGTGTATGAGGCGCAGGGCGATTCCGAAAACGCAGAGACCTATTATCAGAATTATGTAAACTCAGGAAGCGCAGATTCCCAGGCGATGAATGCACTCGGGGAAATTGAGATGGCAAAAGGAAACTATTCCGGTGCACTCACCTATTTAGAGCAGGGTATTGCTATGGAAAATGTGACAAACAGAAGAGAACTGATGCAGAATCTCATCATTTGTTATGAATATACATCCGATTTTAATTCTGCATGGAACGTGGTACAAGAGTATGTACAGGTTTATCCGGATGATGCGAGTGCGCAGCGTGAATATATTTTCCTGAAAAACCGTATGGAACAGACAGCGCCTGTGGAGAATACAGAGGAAGCCGTGACAGAGGATACGCAGACAGTGGAAGATACACAGACACCGGAAGAGGCGCAGACACCAGAAGAGGCGCAGACACCGGCACAATAAAAGAGACCACAGGAAACAATAACGGAGAATAGAATGGCAGAAGCATTTAAAATAGAAGAGATAGAAGAAAAAGTAATTCTTGTAGGCGTGAGTGAGCAGGATGGAGATGACGCAGAGGATTCTGTTGCAGAGCTTGCAGAACTGGTAAAAACAGCAGGAGCAACGGTGGTCGGAACTATGATCCAGAAGCGGGAACTCATTCATCCGGGAACTTATATCGGTTCTGGAAAGGTGGCGGAATTAAAGTTACTTGTGGAGGAACTTGGTGCAACCGGAATTGTGTGTGACGATGAACTTTCCCCGGCGCAGCTTCGCAATCTGGAAGACATGCTGGATACAAAAGTGATGGATCGTACTTTGATCATTCTGGATATTTTTGCAGCAAGAGCAACTACCAGTGAGGGAAAAATCCAGGTGGAACTGGCACAGTTAAAATACCGTCTGAGCAGGCTGACCGGACTTGGGCGCTCCATGTCAAGACTTGGAGGCGGAATCGGTACGAGAGGTCCGGGTGAGAAAAAGCTGGAAATCGACAGACGACTCATCAAAGACCGGATCGCACAGCTGAACCGGGAATTGAAAGAAGTACGGCAGCACCGTGATATCACCCGTGCACAGCGGGAAAAAAATCAGATGCCGGTGGCTGCGATCGTGGGATACACAAATGCAGGAAAATCAACACTTATCAATACACTGACCAATGCCGGAGTTCTGGAGGAGGACAAGCTATTTGCAACGCTTGATCCTACCACAAGAGTGCTGGAACTGTCGGGACGGCAGCAGATATTGGTGACAGATACCGTCGGATTTATCCGCAAACTGCCGCATCATCTGATCGAGGCATTTAAAAGCACGCTGGAGGAGGCAAAATACGCAGACTATATTTTACATGTGGTAGATGCTTCTAATCCGCAGCACGAGAAGCAGATGCTGATCGTATATGAGACACTGGCAAATCTGGATGTGAAGGACAAGACGGTGATTACGCTGTTCAACAAGCAGGATGCAAGGATGGACAGCGAGCCACTGCATGATTTTAAAGCAGACCATACGCTGCCGATCTCAGCGAAAAATGGAACCGGGTTAGAGGAATTAAAGAATCTTTTATCCGAGCTCCTGCGTGAAAATAAAGTCCTCGTGGAGCGGACAGTGCCGTATGCAAATGCAGGCGTGATCCAGCTTGTCCGCAAATCCGGTGAACTGTTGGAAGAAGAATACCGTGAGGATGGAATCTATATCCGTGCTTACGTGCCAATGGAAATTTATGCAAAATTATAAAAATGACAAATATAGTTAATTCGAGAAGAAAGGAACAATAAAAATGATATTATTGATTAAAAACGGACATGTCATCAATCCGGCGACAGAGACAGACGAAGTGGCAGACATTCTCGCTGAGGATGGAAAAGTCGTAAAAATGGAAAAAAACATCAGGGATAAGGCAGACTATGTGATCGACGCAAAAGGCTGCTATGTCATGCCGGGATTTATTGATATGCATGTGCATTTAAGGGATCCGGGGCAGGAGCAGAAAGAGACGATCGAGACAGGCTGCAATGCGGCGGCACACGGCGGATACACAACCATCCTTGCAATGCCGAACACAAAGCCGGTGGTAGATAATCCGGATGTTGTAAAATACGTGCAAAACAAGGCAAAAACAGTTGGTGTCGTGAATGTTTTACAGGTGGGAGCCATCACAAAAGGACAACAGGGAAAAGAATTAGCAGATATCCGGGGCATGTACGAAGCGGGAATTCCGGCGATCAGTGAAGATGGCAGATCCGTTATGAATTCCGAACTTTACCGGGAGGCGATGGAGATCGCAGCAGAACTCGATATCCCGGTACTTGCCCACTGTGAGGACATTAACCTTGTAAATGGCGGCGTTATGAATGAGGATGCGCATTCCAAAGAGCTTGGTTTAAGGGGAATCACCAATTCGGTAGAAGATATCATTGTGGCAAGAGATATCATGTTAAGTGGGGACACCGGAGCAAAATTACATTTGTGTCACTGTTCAACAAGAGATTCTGTAAAAATGGTACGGTATGCAAAAATGGAGCAAATGAAAGTAACTGCAGAGGTATGCCCACATCATTTCACACTGACCTCGGATGATATCCATAAAATCGAGCCGTCCATCGATCAGGAGAAAAAACTTGCGATTGATGCAGATGCGGATACAAACTTTAAAATGAATCCTCCGCTTCGTTCCAGAGAAGACGTGCAGGCATTAAAAGAAGGACTGCGTGACAATATTATGGATGTGATCTCCACAGACCATGCACCTCATACATTTGAGGAGAAAAATACATCCATGAAAAAAGCGCCGTTTGGGATCGTTGGACTTGAGACAGCCGCATGCCTCACTTACACGGAACTTGTTTTGCAGGGCTACCTTACACCGATGCAGATGGCAGAGAAGATGAGTTATAACCCGGCAAAGATTGTTGGAATTGACAAGGGCGATATCCAGCCGGGCAAAATTGCTGACATCGTGATTTTTGATCCGGAAAAAACATATAAGATTGACAAAACGAAATTTGCAAGTAAAGGACGCAACACACCATTTGACGGAAGAGAAGTAACCGGAAAAGTGATGGCAACCATCGTGGATGGACGTGTGGTTTACGAGGCAGAAGCATAGGAACACACCATATTAAGAGCTACAGAGGCAAACATTTGAAGTAAGAATGTAAAGTAGTTGAGAGAGTGAAAAAGCGAGGAAGTACAAAGATGGCAGAAAAATTTGAAGAGACAGCGATCATCATCCGTCAGGAAGAAATCGCAGATGATATTTACAGTATGTGGCTGCACACTGACCAGATTGCAGCACATGCGAAAGCAGGACAGTTTGTTTCTGTTTATTGTAATGATGGAAGCAGACTGCTTCCAAGACCGATCAGTATTTGTGAGATTGATAAAAAGGATGGCGCAATCCGTCTGGTGTATCGTGTAGCAGGGAAAGGAACAGCAGAATTTTCTGGCATGCATACAGGCGCGCAGCTTCGCATTGTAGGGCCTCTTGGAAATGGATTCCCAAAGAAAGAGAAAAAAGCCTTTTTGATCGGAGGCGGAATAGGAATACCTCCAATGTTACAGCTTGCAAAAGAGTTAAACTGTGAGAAACAGATTGTGTTAGGATTCCGCGATGAGCTGTTTTTGATGGATGAGTTTAAAAAGCAGGGCAAAGTTTACGTGGCAACCGAGGATGGAAGCGCAGGAACTGAGGGAAATGTTTTGGATGCGATCCGTGAAAATGGACTGGACGCAGAGATTATTTATGCCTGCGGACCAATGCCAATGCTTCGTGCCTTAAAAGAATATGCAGAGAAAAATCACATCGAGTGCTGGATCTCCATGGAGGAGCGTATGGCATGCGGTATTGGTGCGTGCCTTGCCTGTGTATGTCAGTCAAAAGAAAAAGACGCACACAGCAACGTGAAGAACAAACGAATCTGTAAAGAAGGACCTGTATTCCGTGCAGAGGAGGTAGAATTCTAATGAACATGAAAGTAGATTTATGTGGAGTAACCTTAAACAATCCTGTCATGACTGCTTCCGGTACATTTGGTTCCGGCGCAGAGTATGCAGAGTTTGTGGATCTGAATAAATTGGGAGCTGTTGTGACAAAAGGTGTTGCAAATGTTCCGTGGCCGGGAAATCCGACGCCGCGTGTCGCAGAAGTATATGGCGGTATGTTAAATGCAGTAGGACTTCAGAACCCTGGAATTGATCTTTTTGTGGAGCGTGACATTCCTTTTTTAAAACAGTTTGATACAAAAATCATGGTGAATGTATGTGGACATTCCACAGAGGAATATATTGAAGTAGTGGAACGGTTGAGAGACCAGCCGGTAGACCTTTTAGAAATCAACATTTCCTGCCCGAATGTCAAAGAGGGTGGAATTGCATTTGGTCAGGATCCAAAAGCAGTAGAAGCTATCACAAAGGAAATGAAAAAACATGCTGCACAGCCGGTCATCATGAAGCTTTCCCCGAATGTGACAGATATTACAGAGATGGCGAGGGCGGCAGAGGCAGGAGGCGCAGACGGACTGTCGCTGATCAACACCATCACAGGCATGAAGATCGATATCAACCGCCAGAAGTTTGTGCTTGCCAATAAGACAGGCGGCATGTCAGGTCCGGCCATTCACCCGGTCGCTGTCCGCATGGTTTATCAGACTGCCCAGGCAGTCAGACTGCCGATCGTCGGAATGGGTGGAATCATGAATGCAGAGGATGCGATTGAAATGATCCTTGCGGGAGCCACCGCAGTATCAGTAGGTACCGCAAATTTCACAAATCCGCATGTGACAGAGGAGATCGTCGCAGGAATCAGAGATTATATGGAGCGTTATCAGGTTGCCGATATCAAAGATCTGGTTGGCGCAGTGCATGAATAAGAAACAAATGCCAAAGAGAAAATAATGGATCACAGGAAATAAAGATCAGGAGGAAATGACAAGATGGAGAGTTATAAGAGCGAATTTATCGATTTTATGGTAGAGAGTGATGTTTTAAAATTTGGAGATTTTACGTTGAAAAGTGGACGTAAATCCCCATTTTTCATGAATGCAGGAGCCTATGTGACAGGTTCCCAGTTAAAGAGACTTGGAGAGTACTATGCAAAGGCAATCCATGACAACTATGGAGATGATTTCGACGTGCTCTTCGGACCGGCATATAAGGGAATCCCACTTGCGGTTGTCACAGCGATCGCATACAGTGAATTATATGGAAAAGAAGTCCGTTACTGCTCAGACAGAAAAGAAGCAAAAGACCACGGAGCTGACAAGGGCGGTTTCCTCGGAAGCAGCTTGAAAGACGGTGACAGAGTTGTCATGATCGAGGACGTGACCACTTCCGGAAAATCCATGGAAGAGACTGTTCCAAAAGTAAGAGGAGCAGCAGACGTTGAGATCGTTGGTCTTATGGTAAGTTTAAACCGTATGGAAGTCGGACAGGGCGGAAAAGTAAGTGCGTTGGATGAGATCAAAGAAAAATACGGTTTTGAAGGAAAAGCAATTGTCACAATGGCAGAGGTGACAGAGTACCTTTACAACAGAGAACACAATGGCAGAGTCGTGATCAACGATGAGATCAAAGCCGCTATTGACAAATACTACGAAGAATATGGATGCAAATAAGAAAGGCAGCGAGCGCTGCCCGTTGATACGGAAAGGTAAGCACCGGGTACTGGCATTCGTGTTTTTTCTGATTTATTTTGCTGTGCTGTTCTATTTCCTCTTTTTTTCCGAGGAGATGGGGCGGACTTATTCAGAGAGAGCGTATCATTACAATCTGATTCCGTTTCATGAGATCATGCGGTTTGTCAAATACCGGCATGTGCTTGGATGGCAGGCTGTAGTGCTCAATATCTGGGGAAATATCATTGCATTTATGCCTTTTGGTTCATTTTTGCCGATCTATTCAAAAAGATGCAGAAATGTGTGGATGACGGTGCTATACAGTTTTGAACTGAGTCTGCTTGTGGAACTGCTTCAGCTTGTGTTTAAGGTGGGTAGTTTTGATGTGGATGATCTGTTTTTGAACACGATCGGCGGACTGCTTGGTTATCTGGTGTACAAAGGGCTGATTGATCTGTGGAAAAGATACGAAAAGGCAAAGAATAATGTGAATAAGTAAGAAGCAGATTTTAATGCATTTGCGGGTTATATCAGGTAATTACTGAAAATATTTTGAGTGGCAGGGTATCATTATGGCACAGAGAAGACGTAGAAAATACGGATATAAGTTTACGGAGAAGACACAGTCAAAAAAGGGAATTGCAGCTTTTATTCTGGCTGTGCTTTCGATTGCAATTTTTATTTATGTAATTGTAAATTCATTTCATCATGGCGGAAATGGAAGCATGTACCTTGGAAGTGCAGGAGTGTCCTCCATGCTGGTAGCACTGGTCGCTGTGGTACTGGCAGTGATGAGCCTTCGGGAGGAGGAGTCTTTTAAGCTGTTTCCATATATGTCGACTGTGCTGTCGTTTCTTGCAGCCGGTATGTGGATTGCAATTTATGTAATTGGATTTTTAATCGTATAGTTAATAAGGGAGATCAGGATGGGATACAGAGATATTTATAAGGAGTCAAATGAGCAGGCAGAGGAGCGTTTTTCGCTTGTGATGGAGCGTATTGCAGAGATCGCAGAAGAAACGGACGTGCCGGAGAAATTTGACGATTATTTTAAAAAGACCGCAGCATTTTTGTTACAGTTAAAGAGTGTGTCAGAGAAAGCAGAGGCAGATACATTAATAGATGCTTCTCTTACAGAGTGTGAAAAACGGAATGCAGGTCTTTATGATGATATTAAAGCGGAAAATTATGGAAAAAGTTATGGAAATCCGACTTATGCAGTAGAAAAACTGGGAGAAGAGTACGGACAGATTTTATCTGCACTGTATGCAGAGTGTCGTAAACGTATTACGGATGCCTATGCTGCAAAAAAAATGAACGTGACGATCACGGCAGAATTATTTGTTGAGATCTATAATTATTTTGAAGACAAAGAGGGGATTGATAAAACTGCAATTGAGCAGGCGGTTTACTGGTATTTCCATGATTACAGTGAAATCTTTATCGGAGATTCTGTGCGTGAACTTGTGGATTCCGAAGAAGATTTCTTATATCAGATCGTGATGAACTCAGATTTGAACGACTTGCGTTATCTCTACCAGTATGGGCAGCATATCGGAAAAAATGAGACCGGAATCGCGGCATTTTTAAATGGCATGTCTGACGAAGAGATTCAGGCAATGGCAGATACTTACACAGAAGGATACCGCATTGGTTTTGCGGCAACTGGAAAAGATTTGTCAAAGAAAACAACGGCACAGGTGCGTTACCCGATCGGTTTTGAGCGCATGGTGCGTGCCGCAGTAAAAAATTTGGAAAAATTAAATTTAAAAGTAACAATGCGGGCATGTTCCTCCGCAGCAAATAAACAGTATGATTATGACCACAAAGAGGACAAAGCATTATATTATGATAAGGCATATGTGGAGAGACGCCTGGAAGTAATGAAAACTTCTTTTGAAGAGATGAAAAAACTTGCAAACGGTCAGGCTGGTCCTGCTGTTATCGAAGTGTTTGGCGAGATTCCATTTTCTCCGGAGACCAAAAAAGAGGTATTAAAGCTGGATGAAAAACAGCAGCAGTTAAGTGTTTACGATATGAGCATGTCGGGACAGATCACAAATCAGTATATTATCGGTGAGGAGCGCAGCTTTACGATTATTGCATATCCGGTGCCTGAGATTGGTGAGAAGTTCGAAGAAATTTTTGCCGAGACAGTCAAGATCAATACATTGGATTATACCTTATACCAGAATATGCAGCAGAAGATCATCGATGTGTTAGATCAGGCTGAAAAAGTGCATATCACCGGTAAAAATAACAATAAGACAGATCTATATGTTTCTATCTGGCCGCTCAAAGATACTACAAAAGAATCTGCATTTGAAAACTGTGTGGCAGATGTCAATATCCCGGTAGGTGAGGTGTTTACTTCCCCGGTATTAAAAGGAACAACCGGAAAATTATTTGTCAGTCAGGTTTATCTGAATGAACTGAAATATCTTAACCTTGAAATTGATTTCGAGGACGGAATGATCAAAGAATACACCTGCACAAACTTTGAAAAAGAGGAAGAGTGCAGAAAATATATCAAAGAGAATGTCTTAATGAATCATGAGACACTGCCAATGGGTGAGTTTGCGATCGGAACCAACACCACAGCTTACCGCATGGCAAGAGATTTTGATATTGCAGATAAATTGCCAATCCTGATCGCAGAAAAGACAGGACCTCACTTTGCAGTGGGAGATACCTGCTATTCCCACGAGGAGGACATGGTGACTTATAACCCGGATGGAAAACAGATCGTTGCAAGAGAAAACGATTTTTCAAAACTCCGCAGCGAGGATATGAGCAAGGCATATTTCAACTGTCATACAGATATTACCATTCCTTATGATGAGCTTGACAAGATTACAGTCATCCGTAAGGATGGAACGACAGAAGATATTATTTCCGATGGACGTTTTGTGCTCGCAGGAATCGAAGAACTGAATAAGCCGCTGGACCGCTAAACGGGAAAAATATAAAATTCTGGATACTGCCAAAATAATAGGATTATTTGACGGTGTCCGGAATTTTTATATTTGACAAAACAGTTGATAATTATGTAATAAGATTACAACAATATATAAATACATTTAATAAAACAAATAACAATTATTAATTGGACTTCTTAATTAAGATATATTATAATGAGCGCAAGAGAGAAAAATAATGACGATAGACAATTGCGAAACTCATGAAAATCTAAATTGAATTGTGAAAAATTAACAAAAGCTTGAGAAAACACTGGGGAGCGGTCGGTACTTAGAAGGCAGGTACGATGTCAATCGTGACTGGCTTCTTAGTACCGTTACCAGCGACACGTAGCGGGAGCGTGTTTTCGAAAATTTTGTTGATTTTGAACAATTGAAAGAAGAGTAGGATGAGTTTCGCAATTGCCTGCTACGATATTTAGATGACAAGGAGAAGGATTGTATGAGATATGTTTTGGAAAATGACACATTGCGTGTGGAGATCGATTCTTTTGGGGCAGAACTAAAATCCGTAAAGAGAAAATCCGACGATAAAGAGTACATGTGGTATGCGGACAAAAAATATTGGGGAAGAACCTCCCCTGTGTTGTTTCCGTTTGTGGGGAACTGCAGAAATAAAGAGTACCGCTATGGCGGAAAAACGTATGCAATAGGGCAGCACGGCTTTGCAAGGGATATGGAACATATCATGGAATCCCAGACAGAGGACACCATCTGGTTTTCCTTACATTCCAATGAGGAAACGATGGAAAAGTATCCATTCGCGTTTGTTTTGAAAATTGGATACAATTTGACAGGCAATGAATTAAAAGTCATGTGGAAAGTGGAAAACCCGGATACAAAGACTTTATATTTTTCCATTGGCGCACATCCGGCTTTCTTATGTCCGTTTCATGACGAAGAAAGTAAGCTTGGATATGGTCTGCAATTTGCAGGATTAAAAGAACTGCATCATCATGGAAATACACCGGATACCGGACTGGCAGTAATGAGTGAAGATATTGTGATCCCATTGGAGGATGAGAAAGTGTACTTTACACCGGGATTTTTTGACCGCTGCACTTATATGGTGGAAGGAAAACAGACCGGGGAAGTTTCACTGGTCACACCGGATGGAAAGCCTTATGTGACCATGGATTTTGATGCACCTTTATTTGCGATCTGGTCACCGGAAGGAAAAGACGCACCGTTTGTCTGCATTGAACCGTGGTATGGAAGATGTGATGCGGATGATTTTGAGGGCACACTAGAGGAGCGGGCATACGAGAATGCAGTGGAGCCGGAGCAGACATTTGAGGCTTCTTACAGCATCCGTTACCTGTAAAAAAAGAAGAAAACTTTCATCTGCCTCGACAGGACATAAGCGCACATTTTAGAAAATCCGCATAATCAGCCGGACAGCATCATATATATAGAAAGAAGTGAAAGTCTGGTGGTGGCGGATTGAGAACAGGATTGAAATTAAAGGCGCGAGATGCAAAGGAAAACCCGGCAAAAGTGCTGGCGATCGTCCTTTTTATCATGTTTATCCTAAGTGCGTTATTGTTGTTGCTTCTGGCATTGCTTTTATACCGGCTGGAACTCACGGAAGCAGTTGTCAAAATGGCAGTGATCGTGATTTATATCATAACGGGGCTGACGGGCGGCATTCTGATTGGGAAAAAGATCCGGAATAAAAAGTTTCTCTGGGGTTTTATGGCGGGAACGGTTTATTTTGGGATTTTATTTGCCGTCTCGCTTATTATAAAGGGTGGAACAGGCATTGAACCGGTGAAAATGATCACAACATGGGTGCTCTGTGCGTGTGCCGGAACAGCAGGCGGCATGATCAGTTAAAAAAATGCTTTTCTTATGAAAAACTATGTGTTATACTATAAAACAGCGAAAAAAGATTTTTAAAGGAGAAATAATCATGAAACACGTTAAAACATTAAATACTAGAAAATTACAGAACACAGTAAAAAAAGGTGGATGCGGCGAATGTCAGACATCCTGCCAGTCTGCTTGTAAGACATCCTGCACAGTAGGAAACCAGACTTGCGAGAACAGATAAGTTTAAGCCTAAAAGTGAATTATGACACTCACAAACGACCGTTCGCGCAGCGTGCGGTCATTTGTACGTTATAGATATGTGTAATGATCCTATATATTAGAGGAAAAGAAGATAGAAAGTGAGGAAATATTATAGTGGTTCATCAGTATAAGAACAACGGCTATGATATTGTTCTGGATGTAAACAGCGGTGCAATCCACGTAGTGGATGACGTGACATATGATGTCATTGAGATGTACGCTGCACGTGAGAACGCAGCAGATACCTCTGCGGAAGAGATTGTAACTGCATTATCCGGCAAATATGGAAAAGAAGAAGTAGAAGAAGCGATTGACGAAGTTCAGACATTGATCAAAAATGAGGAACTTTTCACAAAGGACACCTATGAAAACTATATGATGGATTTCAAAAAGCGCCCGACCGTTGTAAAAGCCCTTTGTTTACATATCGCACATGACTGCAATCTTGCCTGTCGTTACTGCTTTGCAGAAGAGGGCGAGTATCATGGAAGAAGGGCATTGATGTCCTTTGAGACCGGTAAAAAAGCATTGGATTTCCTGATCGCAAATTCCGGTAACAGAAGAAACTTAGAGGTGGATTTCTTTGGTGGAGAACCTCTTATGAACTGGCAGGTTGTAAAAGACCTCGTAGCCTATGGAAGAGAGCAGGAGAAGATCCATAAACAGAACTTCCGTTTTACACTTACTACAAATGGCGTTTTGTTAAACGATGAGATCATGGAATTTGCCAACAAAGAAATGGGCAATGTGGTTTTAAGCATTGACGGAAGAAAAGAAGTCCATGATCATATGAGACCATTCCGCAAGGGAGCGGGAAGCTATGACCTGATCGTGCCGAAGTTCCAGAAATTTGCAGAGAGCCGCAATCAGGACAAGTATTATGTGAGAGGTACTTTCACACACAATAACCTTGATTTCTCCAATGATGTGCTGCATCTGGCAGATCTTGGATTCAAACAGATTTCAGTAGAACCTGTAGTGGCACAGCCGACCGAGGATTATGCGATCCGTGAGGAAGATCTTCCACAGCTTTATGAGGAATATGACAAGCTGGCTGCTGAGATGGTAGAGAGACATAAAAATGGAAATGATTTCAACTTCTTCCATTTTATGATAGATCTGGAGGGTGGACCGTGCGTGGCAAAACGTCTTTCCGGCTGTGGTTCAGGAACAGAGTATCTGGCAGTGACACCTTGGGGTGACCTTTATCCATGCCATCAGTTTGTAGGAAACGAAGATTTCTTACTTGGCAATGTGGACGAGGGTATCAGGCGTCAGGATATCTGTGATGAATTTAAGTGCTGCAATGTTTATGCGAAAGAAAAATGCCGTAATTGTTTTGCAAAATTCTATTGCAGTGGCGGATGTGCAGCAAACTCCTACAATTTCCATGGAGATATCCACAATGCATACGACATTGGATGTGCACTTCAGAAAAAGCGTATTGAATGCGCAATCATGATTAAGGCTGCCGAGGCAGACGAAGAATAAAGGAAGGGTAAAACAATGAAAAAGAGTAAAGCAGCAGTCATATTGGCAGTGATTCTTGCAGCGTTTGTGGGACTTGCTTATTATGCATCAATTATTCTTTCATCCACCGGAATCGGCGAAGATATGTCAATTCCTCTGGGACTGGATCTCTCCGGTGGTGTTTCCATTACTTATCAGGTAGTGGACGAGAATCCAAGTGCTGAAGATATGAGTGATACCATTTATAAACTTCAGAAACGTGTAGACAGTTACAGTACAGAAGCTTCCGTATATCAGGTCGGAGACGACAGGATCACAGTTGAGATCCCTGGTGTACAGGACGCAAATGAGATTTTAGAGGATCTTGGAAATCCGGGATCTTTAGAGTTCCAGATGCCGGATGGAACGGTATTTATGACCGGTGATATGGTCGCAGACGCACAGGCTGCAACCCAGACAGACACGTATGGCAACAAAGAGTATGTGGTTGCCTTAAAACTGACCGATGAGGGTGCAAAGATTTTCGGAGAAGTAACTTCTGAAAACATTGGTAAAAACCTTCCTATCGTATACGATGGAGAGACCATCAGTTATCCACGTGTACAGACAGCTATCACAGGCGGTGAGGCACAGATCACAGGTATGGCAGACTTCGAAGAGGCTGAGACACTTGCAACGCAGATCCGTATCGGTTCTCTTTCTTTACAGCTTTCCGAGTTAGAGTCCTCTGTTGTAGGAGCACAGTTGGGAAGCCAGGCAATCTCTACCAGTTTAAAAGCCGGTGCGATCGGTCTTGCAATCGTTATGGTATTTATGATCATTATGTACGCAGTACCGGGTATTGCAGCATCCTTAGCACTTGCAATTTATACAACTTTAGTGATCGCAACCTTATATTTATTCGAGATCACACTGACGCTTCCGGGTATCGCAGGTATTATCCTTGGTATCGGTATGGCGGTGGATGCGAACGTTATCGTATTTGCACGTATCCGCGAGGAGATCGCAACCGGAAAATCGGTCCAGACATCTATGAAGATCGGTTTCCAGAAAGCGATGTCAGCTATCTTAGATGGTAACATTACAACCCTGATCGCATCTGTTGTGCTTATGGCGTTAGGTTCCGGTACCGTAAAAGGTTTTGCCTATACTTTAATGATCGGTATCATCCTTTCCCTTTTTACAGCAATGGTTGTGACCAGATACATTCTGTATTCTCTGTATGCATTGGGACTTAAGAGTGAAAAACTTTACGGTCGTGCAAAAGAGAGAAAGAGCATTGATTTCATTGGAAAAAAAGCAGTATTCTTTACAATTTCCGGTATCATTATCGCTGCCGGACTGATCAGTATGGGAGTACATTCCGCAACAGAGGGCAAGGCATTGAACTATGGTCTTGACTTTATGGGTGGAACTTCCACAACGGCTGATTTTGGCAAAGATATGACCATCGAAGATATCGAGAATGACATTGTTCCTTATGTGGAAAAAGTAACCGGGGATTCCGATGTGCAGGCAACAAAAGTAGAAGGAACAACACAGGTTACAATTAAGACACGTACCTTAAGTCTTGATGAGCGTCAGGAATTGGAAGATACACTGGCAGAAAATTGTGATGTGGATGCATCCACCATCACTTCCCAGAGTATCAGTTCTACCATCAGTGGTGAGATGCGTTCCGATGCATTGAAAGCGGTTATCGTGTCCTGTATTTTTATGTTACTTTACATCTGGTTCCGTTTTAAAGATATCAGATTTGCAGCAAGTGCGATCCTTGCATTGGTTCATGACGTTCTTGTTGTGATCACAGTATATGCACTTGTGCGTATTTCTGTAGGAAGTACTTTTATTGCATGTGTTCTTACCATCGTAGGTTACTCTATCAATGATACGATCGTTATCTTTGACCGTATCCGTGAGAATCTTGCATTAAAGACCGGAAAACAGACTGCAGAGGATTTGAGAGAAATCGCAAACAAGAGTTTAACTCAGACATTATCCAGAAGTATCAATACTTCTATTACAACTTTTATTATGGTCGTAATGCTTTACATTTTAGGTGTGGCAAGTATCCGTGACTTCTCACTTCCACTTATGGCAGGTCTTGTATGTGGTGCTTATTCTTCTATCTGCATCGCAACAGAGTTATGGTATGTCATGAAAGTACATTTTGGAAAAAATAAAGCAACAAAATAGTTGTGAAATAAGAAAACGGCTGCCTTTTCTGGCGGCCGTTTTTGTAGTTCACATTTACAGGAAAAAAGAAGGGAGACAGGAGAATGCAAAAAGGACTTTTGATCTATCTGATCGTTATGAATCTCATTGGACTTGCAGTGATGGCAATGGACAAAAGCAAGGCGAGACATCATGCATGGCGGATACCGGAGAAAACACTTTTCCTTGTGAGCATTTTAGGCGGCAGTGTCGGAACGTGGGCCGGCATGTATCTGTTTCATCATAAGACAAAGCACTGGTATTTTGTGGTGGGAATGCCGGCGATCCTGATCTTACAGATGTGCATTGCGGTATTGATCTGGAAAACGCATGGGTTTGGGATGTGATAAAGGCATGGTTTGCGACAGCGTATACATTTTTTAAATAAATTTATAATTGAATATTTACAGAAAGTCCTTTATAATGAACTTTAAAATCTGGCGGAAGACAAGGAGGATTTTATGTACACATTAGAAGATATTCAGGCAGTGGATATGGAAGTCGCACAGGCAATTACCGATGAACTTGACAGACAGAACAGTCATATTGAGCTGATCGCATCCGAAAACTGGGTAAGCCCGGCGGTTATGTCTGCAATGGGAAGTGTCCTGACGAATAAATATGCGGAAGGTTATCCGGGAAAGAGATATTACGGTGGCTGCGAGTGCGTGGACGTTGTGGAAGAATTGGCAAGAGAGCGCGCAAAAGAATTATTTGGGTGTGAGTATGTCAATGTGCAGCCACATTCCGGTGCGCAGGCAAATATGGCGGTACAGTTTGCAGTTTTAAAACCGGGTGATACGATCATGGGAATGAACTTAGACCATGGTGGACATCTGACACATGGTTCTCCGGTCAATTTTTCCGGAAGTTATTTTCATGTAGTACCATATGGTGTCAATGACGAGGGATTCATTGATTATGATAAAGTGGAAGAGCTTGCAATGGAATGTAAACCAAAAATGATCATTGCAGGAGCATCCGCTTATGCGAGAACCATTGATTTCAAGAGATTCCGTGAGATCGCAGACGCATGTGGTGCAGTGCTCATGGTCGATATGGCGCATATTGCAGGACTTGTGGCAGCAGGACTTCATCCAAGCCCAATTCCGTATGCTCATGTAGTGACGACAACGACGCATAAGACACTGCGCGGACCGAGAGGCGGAATGATTTTGAGCAGTCAGGAAGTTGCGGACAAGTATAACTTTAACAAAGCAATCTTCCCGGGTATTCAGGGCGGACCACTGATGCATGTGATCGCAGCCAAGGCAGTCTGCTTCAAAGAGGCATTGCAGCCGGAATTTAAGGTTTACCAGCAGAATATTATTGACAACGCACAGGCACTCTGCAAGGGACTGATGGATCGTGGAATTAAGATCGTATCCGGTGGAACAGACAATCACCTCATGCTCGTAGATCTGACCAATTATGATCTTACCGGAAAAGCAGTTGAGAAACTTCTGGATTCCGTCAACATTACCTGCAATAAGAATACCATTCCAAACGACCCGAAATCTCCATTTGTGACAAGTGGTGTACGTCTTGGAACTCCGGCAGTAACTTCCCGCGGATTAAACACGGATGATATGGATCAGATCGCAGAGGCGATCGCAATAATGATCAAAGAGGGTGAGCCGGCAGCTGACAAGGCAAAGGCGATCGTGAAATCTTTGACAGAGAAATATCCATTGAAATAAAATAAATTTTTTTGTCGAATAAGAAGTGGTTATCTGCTTCATGAGTAAAAAAAGCCTCCCGATAAAAATGTGGGAATTGCAATGAAAGGCAATCTGGATCATTTTTGCCGGGAGGCTTTTTGTGAATTATGAATGTAGTGTTTTGCAAAAAATCAGAGTTTATCAGAAATGATTATCTTGCGAGCACATCAATGATCTGACCAACGTACATGGTGTGCATGTCACCGTCTTTGTACCATTTGTCAGCAATCTCGGAATCGAGGAAGGAATCATCCGTGATTCTGGTAGCAGACATTTTTTCACATACCAAGACGAGATTTCCCTCATCAATGTATGGGATTCCATGCCGGTAGTCCACGGAAAGCCCTGCATTTGCAATCTTATCCTCGTTCCGGCCGGAATGGGAGCCACAGTAATTCAAGGCATCGCGGTACTGGTCACTTACAAATGTAAGGGAGAAAAAGTCTCCTGCATCAATCAGTTCCTTGGTATATCTGGAATCACGGACAAAAACATAGACCACATTTTTGCCCCATAAAACACCAACACCGCCCCAGCTAATGGTCATTGTATTGGATTCCTGTTTATTTCCGGCTGTGAGCAGCGCCCATTCTTTGCCGATTTTTGTAAATGGATTCATGTCCAGCATGTCAACTGGAATTGGCTGAAATGTATGCATAGGGATCACCTCTCAAAATTTTCTAGGTAGTTTTATTATATTACAGGAGAGTGGAAAAGTCACTTGAAAAAGAAAATAAAATCAGGTTATAGAAAATAAAATAGATAATAACTGATAGTTATACATAACATAAGGCTTCGGAATAATCTTGACATGAAAAAAAGAAAGTATCATAATGGTTGTCAAAGTTAATTTCCCAAAAGTGTAATGGGAAAAGGAGGCCAAATCCTCTGCTCCTGTAAGGACAGTCGCATTTGCTTCGCAAACAAGGAGGATATTATGGATATCAGATTTGAAAAAAGACCGGTATTAAAGGAGAAACCAGACCAGAAGAATCTTGGTTTTGGTAAGTATATGACAGATTACATGTTTGTCATGGATTGGACAAAAGAAGACGGATGGAAAGATGCAAGAATCGTTCCGGAAGGACCTATCACAATGGATCCGGCATGTGTGACACTTCACTATGCACAGGAAACATTTGAAGGTATGAAAGCATACCGTACAGCAGAAGGAAAAATCCAGCTGTTCCGTCCAGAGATGAACGCAAAGAGAATGATCAATTCCAATGCAAGACTTTGTATGCCGGAATTCCCGGTTGATATGTTTGTCGAAGCAGTGGAAGCACTTGTAAAAGTAGAAGCTGACTGGGTTCCATCTGAACCAAACACTTCCCTTTATATCAGACCATTTATGTTTGCAACAGAAGCAGCACTCGGCGTACATATGGCAAACGCATACAAGTTTATGATTATCTGCTGTCCGGTAGGTGCTTACTATGCAGCAGGTCTTAATCCGGTTAAGATTCTGGTTGAGGATGAACTTGTCCGTGCTGTAAAAGGTGGTACAGGCTTTACAAAATGTGGTGGTAACTACGCAGGTTCTATTCTGGGACAGGTGAAAGCAGAAAAACTTGGTTATGCACAGGTTCTCTGGTTAGATGGTGAGCATCGTAAATATGTAGAGGAAGTTGGAACCATGAACATCATGTTCAAAATTGCCGGTGAAATCTACACAGCACCAATCGAAGGAACCGTTCTTCCGGGTGTTACAAGAGATTCCATGATCCATCTGCTTCGTGACTGGGGTTACAAAGTAAATGAGACAAGACTTTCCGTAGATGATCTAATGAAAGCCGGACATGACGGTACATTGGAAGAGGTATTTGGTACAGGTACAGCAGCTGTTATCTCACCAGTCGGAGAGCTCCGTTACAAAGATGATGTTGTGACAGTCAACAACTTTGAGATCGGTGAACTGACACAGAAATTATATGATACCTTAACCGGCATCCAGTGGGGAAGAATCCCGGATAAATATGGCTGGACAGTAGAAGTAAAATAACTTCTGGACATTTTTCGCATATCATAGTATAGTAATCATGTTATAGATGCCTTCATAGATGTAGCAGCATTTATGAAGGCATTTACAATATATATAGCACATTGATAATCGAATAAGGTTTATATTTTCAGATATGCAATCCTGTCTGTGACTGATTGCAGACATTTAGGTTTCTCTTCTAGCGCCATGTACCTGTGAGGACGACCATACACAGGTTAACGAGGAAAAGGGTTATCGAAAATTCGGCGGACGCCCTTTCGTACCTCCCAGTGCGAGATATGCCGGCAAATATGCAGGTGACTGCAAAACAAATACGGTATAATGGGACAATTGAATTCGAATATGATTTAAATTTTAAATAGAAAAGAAGAGGAAATTTAATATGTGTGGAATTATAGGTTATACAGGCAGTGAAAACGTAAAAGATGTTTTATTAGATGCGTTGGAATTATTAGAGTATCGTGGATATGACAGTGCGGGTATTGCAGTGAAAGACGAAACTTCCCATGTGACAAATGTTTATAAATGTGCCGGAAGAGTAAGTGATTTAAGAGCAATTTGTGATTCGAAGAAGATTTTGTCTGCCTGCGGTATCGGACATACAAGATGGGCAACTCACGGTGGAGTTACGGATCAGAATGCACATCCGCATCAGCAGGGAAAAGTGACTCTGGTTCATAACGGGATCATCGAAAACTATCGTGAGCTGATCGCCGATTACGATTTGCAGGAAATCCTTCATTCTGAAACAGATAGTGAAGTTGCGGCTGCATTATTAAATCATTATTACAAGGGAGATCCAAAGGAAGCAATCAAAAAAACAGTGAGCAAATTAAAGGGTACCTTTGCGCTTGTGATCCTGTTTGAAGATCAGCCGGATGTGATCTACTCGATCCGGAATGTCAGCCCGATCGTTGCAACCATATGCAAAGAGGGAGCAATGCTTGCATCTGATCTGACTGCACTCTGCCGTTTTACAAATGAATACTTTGTTGTACCGGAATATCACATTTTAGAGTTGCACAAAGATCATGTGGTACTTACGGATTTAAATGACAATGTGGTAGAACCGGAATTTTTGTCCGTTGACTGGGAGTTGAACAGCGCGGGAAAGAATGGTTATCCATTTTATATGGAAAAAGAGATTATGGAGCAGCCGGAAGCAATCAAGAATACGATCACAGACCGTATCGTGAACGGTCTGCCTGATTTTACCTCGGATGGTGTGCCGGATTCTCTTTTTACAGACTGTGACAGAATTTGTGTGGTAGCATGCGGAACAGCCATGCATGCGGGACTTGTGGCACAGGCTCTGGTAAAATCTATCGTTCATGTGCAGATGGACGTAGAACTTGCATCAGAGTTTATGTATTCCGATCCGGTCATTGATGAGAAAACATTGGTGATTGCAGTATCACAGTCCGGTGAGACAATTGATACCTTGGAAGCATTAAAATATGCGAAGAGACAGGGCGCAAAATGTTTATCTGTTATCAACGTAAAAGGTTCTTCCATTGCAAGAGAAAGTGATTATGTGTTATACACCGCAGCAGGACCTGAAATTGCAGTGGCAAGTACAAAAGCTTACACAACACAGCTTTCCGTATTTTATCTTGTGGTTGCAAAAATGGCATTATTGCGAGGTGTCTACACAGAGGAGCAGACAAAGAGCTTTATCGCAGAATTAGAGCGTGTTCCGGAAGTGATGCAGAAAGTATTGGAGAAAAGACGTGACATCCATGTGATCGCAAAGAAGATTCTGGAAGCAAAGGATCTGTTTATGATCGGACGTGGACTGGATTACTCTATTTTACTGGAAGGATCATTGAAACTGAAAGAGGTTTCTTATATTCACTCTGAGGCTTATGCCTCCGGCGAATTAAAACACGGACCAATTGCACTGATCACGACTAACACACCGGTTGTTGCAACGGTAACACAGGAAAAACTCATGTCAAAAGAGCTTTCCAATATTAAGGAAGTAAAATCCAGAGGTGCAGATATTGTATTATTTATCAAAGAGGCACTTTCCGGAGATCTTGATACCGAATATCAGGTGATCAGGCTTCCAGATATGCAGGATGAATTTATGGTTTTACCTGCATCGGTTGCATTACAGCTTTTGGCATATTACGTGTCATCCGATAAGGGATTTGATGTTGATAAGCCAAGAAATCTGGCGAAGGTAGTTACGGTAGAGTAAGAATTAAGTTTTGGGGGATTTGGATAAAGAACGGAAATAAAAATTGAGAAGTTGGGAAATCGAATGTTTTGCACAGGAAGCAGAACAGGATTGCATGTCTGAGCATATAATATAAGGAAATGTATGAAGAGGTTGTTCATGCCAGATATCAAATATGCCCAGACAGAGGCTGTAGATAAAGGAAGCCTCAAGGTAGAAGTACTTACGAACCGGACCAGACGACCGATCGAGGGAGCGAAAATCACGATTTCCTATTCGGGCGAGCCGGATTCCACAGTGGAGGAGGTAAGCGCAGATGATTCGGGAATGTCGGAGAAACTTACGCTTGATGCGCCTCCGCTTGAATACTCGATGGAACCCTCCGAAAATCAGCCATTTGCCCAATATACGGTCAAAGTTACCGCACCGGGATATCGTCCCGTCAGTATTTCGGGTGTTCAGGTTTTTTCAGAGCAGCTCGCATTGCAACAGGTGCGAATGGCGGAAGAAAATGAAGAGGAAACCCAGATAGATTCCATTGTGATTCCGGTGAATACGCTGTTTGGAGATTTTCCGCCGAAAATAGCAGAGTCCGAGATCAAGCCTGTCTCAGAATCCGGGGAGATCGTGTTGAGCAAGGTGGTGATCCCGGAGTTTGTCGTCGTTCACGACGGACCTCCTTCGGATAACAACGCGGCAAATTATTATGTGCGTTACCGTGATTACATCAAAAACGTGGCATCCAGCGAGATTTACAGTACGTGGCCGGACAGCACGTTGCGTGCGAATATCCTTGCGATCATGTCCTTTACGTTAAACAGGGTTTACACGGAATGGTAGGTAGGCAAATAGTTTCAAGTAAATTCCTGGAGAGGAAAAAGAGGTACTTTTGTAGGGAAATAGTGGTTTATCCGGAGAAGAGAAGGTATAGGACAAGCCAGCAGTATTACAAAATTGTAGGCTTGTATAATAGTTAGAAACGAAGGAAGGATTGTTTGAGTCATGAGTACAACAGAATCAGCAATAAAAATTAAAGAAATGTCAGAAGCGGGTGAACTAAAAAGGTTGAGTGAGGACGAGTTGGTAGAAGAGTTGTCTGAATCAATCAGAAAAAGTGACATGGGAGCAACAAAACCAGCACGAGCAGTATCGAAGAGCATGAGGGAGAAAACAATTCAGCATTTTGATTTATAGTTTATCAAAGGACAGCACAGAGAAAAAATGTGCTGTCCTTTTACGTTCTCTACAATATCACTAATCCCATATCAAAATCCTTGGCTATTACCACCACTGACACCACACTTTTCCAGCGTTATTGTATTAAATGTAAGGAGGACATAAAAAGAAATGTCCAGACAAAATAGTAAATGCAAAACGCAGGAGGAAAACGATATGTGTAGAAAATTAGTAGTAACAAATGAAATCTTTTTAGGAGCAAGAGCTATCTGTTATGAAGCATACAGCTTACCAAAGGGAGAAGTTGTAGAGTTAACAGAAAAGCAGATTAAGGACACTTTAAAAGGTCTTACAACAGATGAGGTTTATGGTTTGAGATTATCAGAAGCAGGAGAGTTAGAACTTGATACAGCTGGCTTTTTCACAACAAACATGATGAAAAAGGTTCATACAAATACATTGATTCCAATGGTCGAGGATGATTGTTTAGCGAACCTTTTCTATATTGTGATTGGAACACATAAGGATAAAGCTAATACAATGTATGATGTGATTTCATCACGATATGAGCGAACAAGCTTCACAGAGGAAAAGGTGAAAACATTACTTGATATGCATATCATCAGTGCTGGTGCAAAAATGCAGGGAGATAGAATAATCATTGCTCCATTAGAGAAGCCAGAGCAGTCAAAGCCACAGCAGCCAGCAGAAGCAAAAGTTGAGAAAACAGCAGTAGCAGATAATAAAACAAAATAAACCAGTAAAAGGCAGGTGCAGATATAAGCACCTGCCACATTTATTATAAGGAGTACACTATGAAAGTATATGGATTTACAAAAGATAATCAAGGAGTCATGGAGATAGAAAATACACTTGAAGCAGAGCAGAAGTTTGTCGGTGGATTGATAGAGTGTACAGCCCTTACAGAAGATATAGACTTAGTCTGTAATGAAGAAGGCTGGGTGATTGGTTTAGAACCGAGGGTAGCAATACAGGAATCAAAAACAGTTATAGCAGGGGATTGCTTTATATGCAGACATGACAGGCAGGGCAATTTCCAAAGTATCAAGGAATCAGATATAGACCTCATCAATTCCAAGGTCAAACCAATTTCAGAGGAGATGTTATTCAGAGCGATTTTGCTGCAATACTTTGGACTGGAATAAAGCAACATCATATAAAACCCAAAATGCCGACTATCAGAAATGGTAGTCGGTATTTTTGTTGTAGAGGACAAAAAAGTGAGGTATAATATCTATGTAACAAAAGAAAAGATTAAAGGAGAACAAAGCGTAAGTATGGGGATTCCAGAATATGAAATAAATAGTTTTAGCGATTTTAATGAACAAATAAGTAATGCATATAAGGAAGGGTATACATTTTATAGAGGAGATAAAGTTAAAGACAATAATGAAGAGAACTTATTATTTACAAGCTTTGACAAAAAGAAAGATGGTAAATTTATTTTTGAGGGAAAGGACTGCGATAACCTTATAAATGATTTTATGTCAATTGCTTTGTCCAAGATGAGCTATATTCCTACGAATTATTTTGAAAAAATGTTAACTGCGCAACATTATGGAATACCAACTCGTCTTCAGGATTGGAGTGAAAGCCCATTGGTTGCATTATTTTTTGCAACTAGTAATAGTAAAGAATTAAAAGAAGATGATTATTGTGTTATGTGGTGTTTGAATCCATTGAAATTGAATGCTAAGACAAAAAGGATAGTTTCAGATTTAACTAATAATACATATATTCCGAATATTTCTTTGGATGCTTCAAGGGAAATTGCTTTAGGATATATAGATAGTTTTTATGGTCTTGAACCGAAAGCTGAGCATGGTTTATTTCCAATTGCAATACGGACGTATAAAATTAACCCTAGAATTGAAGCACAAAAAGGAGTTTTTTTGATATACCCAAGAGAAAGAAAGAGTTTGATTGAATTTGAAGATGTGGATCAATATTTGATTAAGCTTATAATTAAAAAAAGTGTTGCCGAAGAGTTAGAAAATTTGTTAGCAATATATAAAATTAACAATTATCAACTATTCCCAGAAATAAGTTCTATTGCATTAGATGTTAAAAAAGGTTATGAGAGGTAAAGAGTAATGGATGCAAATATTGATATAAAAAAATATGAAATAAATCCTAAGGCAGATTCGAAAACTTTGGATAGTATAGTTGAAGATATAGACAAGTTTTATAATAACAAACCGGGGGGGATAGAGGTCGAACCTGAATATCAAAGAGAATATAAATTTACTGTGGTTGATGAAAGTCTACTGATAGAGTCTTTTCTTTTGGGAATACCAGTACCAAGTGTTTATCTTTCAGCAGACGCTAGTAGTGAGATGTTCTGTTATCGCGTAATTGATGGACATCATAGATTGTTGGCGATATATAGATTTGTGAACAATAAATTCAAATTACAAAAATTGGAAAAACTACAAATATTAAATGACAAATATTTTGAAGATTTGCCCGTATTTATTCAAAATATTTTATTATATCAGCGTACGCTATCAATGGTTGTAATACCGACACAAGATGATAAGTCTATTGAATTAGAAATTTTTAAACGATATAATAAGGGGACTCATCCACTATCACAGCAAGAGATTAGACATGCCTTATATAATGGTAAAGCCAACAGATGGATTAATGAAATTGTAAAAAAATATTATACAGATAAAAAAGATACGAAATATATAGATATATTTAATATATCATCAAAAAGATATAAGGATAAAAATATACATGAGCAAATAGCTGTTATATTATGTATTTTTAAATTTGGAATCCAAAGTAAATGGAAAACTTCACCAGAGTATGCAGAATATTTTATGAGTTATGCATATGATGAAAAAAAATTCAGTGAACAAGATTTGGAAAACCTTAAAAAGGAATACGATAAATTCATTAATTTTTTAGATTATTTATATATTCATAAGAAAATTAAATATCCGTTATCGAAGGAATTATATGGGGTAGATGCGTCAAACTATAAATTACAAGTACCTATTATGATGATAGTAGCGGCTCTTTTCGATGGAGTATATTCGGATTATCGATATAGAGAGAACATGGATTTTGAGCTTATGTATGTAGTGTTACAAGATTTAAAATCATCATATTTGGGAAAAGAATTTAAGGGTTCAAGTACAAGACCAAAACAGCTTGATAAAACATATAATAGTTTGATTAATAAATATAGAGAATCAATAAATAATTAAAATATGTCAAGAAATACCGACTATCAGAAATGGTAGCCGGTATTTTTGTATTTCAATAGGGTATACCCCTGTGACTTAGTAGGGAGGATATGCAAAAGTATGTCAAGAGGCTGTGATTTGTATATTTGAAATATTTCATAGAAAACAGACAGCTTATTGAAACAGAACAGGGCAAGCATGACAATTTGGTTTATGCATCCTAAGTAACATTGAGATGAATTATAAGAAAAATTATTTTTAAAATGTGGAGGAAACAAACCCATGTCACTAAAATATGCCTACTGTAGAATATCTACAACAGACCAGAATATAGACAGACAAATCATAGCAGTAAAACAATTTGCACCAGATATATCAGATAACAACATATTTGTTGATAAGAAAACAGGCAAAGATTTTGAGCGTGAGCAGTATCAGGAAATGAAAGTCATTCTTGAGCATATTTCCAAAGCCAGCTTGAAAAACGAACACATTGAGTTAATTGTGGAGGAACTTGACAGACTTGGTAGAAATGCAGATTTAATCAAGAAAGAACTAATGTGGTTTAAAGAGCATAATATCATAGTTCGTATCTTGGAAATACCTACAACGTTACACGAGGTAGATGAGAGTAATCGTTGGGTAACAGAAATGGTTACTAATTTATTGATTGAGGTATATGCACAGTTGGCACAGGCAGAACTTGAGAAAAGAGCAAAGCGACAGGCAGAAGGAATAGCAATAGCAAAGTCAAAAGGTGTATACAAGGGCAGGAAACCAATCCAAATAGACAATGAGCAATTTGTAATAATTTACACCAGATGGAAAGCAAATGAAATTACAGCCAGACAAGCCATGTTGGAACTCAACATAAAAGCTAATACTTTTTACCGAAGGGTAAAAGAGTATGAAACCAATAAAAGAGCAATCAGTAACACTTGAAAAATTCAGTAATTGCATCCATGCTATTACATCTTGAAAATTTTAGCTACATTCAGAGGGCATGATAAGTGATTCCAGCAATATCAAAAAATGATAAGTTTGTATGGGTGATTTAAAATTTAGGGTAAATTTTTTAGACAGACTTCTGAACGATAGCAGACAGCATAGGTGCATTTCAGTAGGATACATTACTGTTAAATAGTGTGGTAGCATATGGTTTAAAATTTTTTGAGTAAATTTCAGAAGTACAAAGAGACCAATTTTTCTAGAAGAAGCATTATGAAGGGATGATACTAAAATGAAGAAAGAAGAGACAAAGGCTAGAAGAAGTAATACAAACAGAGTATTAGCATTCGTAATAGGTTTATTAATGGTATTCTGCAGCTTAGATATATCTGTCATGGAAGTAGAAGCATCCAACAATACGACAATTATTGATGTAACAGGTTTAGCCACTGGTGCAGAAACAAGTCATGATTGTAATAAGTACTTAACATCAAAATACAATACATTACAGCATTGGCAAGAGTGTACAGTCTGTGGAAAAATAGTAGGTAGTAAATCAAATCATAGTTTTGTAACAACTGGTACAGCAGGATGTAACCTTGGATTAGGATATCAATACAGACAATGTTCATGTGGTTACAGTTACAGACTAGATAAAACACCACATTCACATAATGGATCATGGATAGCTTGTAGCGACAGGCATGGTCATTATCAATATTGTACACAGTGTAGTGTTTGGTCACAATATGGAAGCTGCGTAAATGCAAGTGGACAAAGATTAGGATGTTCAACAGGAATCTCAGGAACATGTGTCATATGTCATACATACAGGGATGCTAGCAAACATGCAATAATAGTATGTTCACAAACAAGATATCAAGTATCAGGAACAACAATATCTACAGGTGGAAATCTTGTGTGCCAAGACTGCTATGCAACACTCGGACAATACTCAATAACAACATATAAAATATCAGATAACCAGTCAAAAGCAGTCCTTGATGCATCAACATATTTCAGTATACCTTCGGTAACAATGGGTTCTGGAAACTGTAATAATATAGCACAGAATGGTGTCACGTTCCAAGTAACAAGTTTATCACAGTCAGGCAATAATATACATTCAGAGGCAGTGGTAAATTACAATAGTAGTATTTTAGCACCAGCTGAATATGAAATACATCTTGCAACTGGATTTTTTAGTAATTCATCATTTGTAGGTGGATCCACATATATTCATATGAATGGTGCATTTAGATCAGACTGGGATGCTCCATCATATACAAACTCAAATGTAAATTACTACAGTTATGTAGGTGGATATGCAACAAGAGCAACAATAACAGCACAGTATTATGAGGGATACAGTGGGGAGTGTTATATTAGACTACTTGATTCTGATAAAACAACAGTGTTATCAAACTGGAAGAGTGCAACTAAAGCAGGTTCATACTTTAGTACAAATATTGATATAACAGATGAAGTTACAGGAAGCAAGACAGTTTATTTACAAGCTAAAGATACAATAGGAAACACATCAAGTTTGAGAGCTATTACAGTATCTAACTTAGATTCAAAAGCACCAACACAAACATCTTCATTTGAGACAGCTACAAACTGGAGTAAAACTAAAGATATGACAATATCATCCAAGGATGTAGGCTCAGGAAAAGTACAGATAGCTTTTAACAATACAAGTGGTTATGCACTTGCCACAGCTAATGGAACATCATTTAGTAGAAACTATACATTTACTGGTGATGCATATGGAAATGTAACAGCGGCACTTTATTTTAAAGATGCAGTTGGTAATGAGAGAACAAACTTCATAAAAATTTATAACATTGATAATACAGCACCTACTATTACAGATGTGAGTGGGTCAGCGGTATCAGATGACAAAGTAGAGTTTGTAGTATCAGCACATGATAATAAAAATTTTGGAGGCAGTGTTGGAATAAGGGCAGGCTCAGGTGTATCAGAATATGCAATATCATCTAGCAATAAAGCACCATCTAGTGGATGGCAAACAAGTAATAAACTATATGCAACTTCAACTGGTGACTATTATATCTTTACGAAAGATGCAGTAGGAAATATAAGTAAGTCATATAAAGTAAAAGCTATAAATCTTACAATAGATTTTAATGACGGAAAGTTTAATAACAGTAGTACACCAAAAGTGTTGTTAGGAGCAATATGTGGTAGTAAAACAACACACACATTTGATATAAAAACATACTATGGAGGCTTTAAAAATAATCGTATCAGCGCAAATAAAGGTATAAACAACAAGCTGACCAAAACAGACACCAATGGAATACAGTACAGATTCCTAGGATACAGTTTAAACCCAAATGCCAAAGTTCCAGACAGCAACTTTGATGTTTATAACATAAAAGAAAGAACAGAGAATTACACCATAAGAGATAACACAACCCTCTATGCAGTCTGGGAGCCAGTTCTCCAAATGACAGTACAGTTATCAGCACCACAGCACTCAGGAGTGATGCAGTTGACAAGTGATGTTCCAGTCACCACAACCTTAGGAAATTTCAAAATATCAAGTGGCACCAGAAGTACAGAAATCCCAAGTAGTGCAACAGCCTCAGTAAATTCAGCAACCATAGGTACTAACGTAACCAACAAGGATTTAGTAACCTACACAGTAAGTGTCAAAGGAGCTTCGAATATTAAGTTTAGCACAGCAGCAGATTCTAGAATACTAGATATATACACCCATGGTAACAACAACACATGGTTTGACAAGTTAAACACCACAGATAAATTCGAATATGCAATAGATAACTTTTCAAACATAACAAGTAGTTTCACAATACCACAGTATATAGGAACTAAAAAGAGTTACAAGACTAGCAATCCAGAATCAGCCACAGGTACATCGGTATATGCAATCAAGTTTACCTGTACCCAGCCAAGCTACTATTACAGTAAATATTGGAATAGTCCAGAGTCAACAAGTGTTTATGGCATACTATTTTTAAATCCAACACTTCCAGATGACAATACCAACATCTTACCACCATATGCGGTAGAAGATGGAGCATACGAATTTGAAACCATCTTAAATTAAGCAGAAATAAAAAGCAAAAAAGCAGTAGCCAGAAAGTGACTACTGCTTTTTTTCTGCAAAAATACCTTGCAATTACCATATTCCAGCGTTACCATCCAACTCCACAAAGGGGAAAGGAGGAAAATTCATGGAACATCAGGAATTAAAAGAAAACATAGAGGAGCAGATAAGAGATGCAATGAATATTTTGCAGCTCCTTGAAGTTGAACTCTCAGCGAATGAGGATGATGAACACATAATCAGAACTGTATCTATCGTAGAAAAGATACTGAAGTCAAGCTTAGAACTGCTAAAGTATATCAATTAGAATTACGAAAACATTCAGCAGTCATTTTTAAGGCTTTTATTTGTTTATCAGTCAATCCATCAAGGGAAAGAGAGTTTTTATCGCTTGTATCAATATTAAGAAGATAGTCTACAGAGGTCTTGTATTGACAAGCCAATTTTACAAGCACGGGAAGGGAGGGGAGTCGCTCATTACTTTCATATAAACCAATGGTGCTTACAGACACACCAACTAATTCAGCAACTTGCTTTCTTGAAAGCTGATTTCTAACACGCAAAGTTTTCAGTTTGTACCCTAAATTTTCAAGCATAACCAGACCTCCACAGTTATATGCACAGTTTATCTAGTTATATGCTACAATGGGTTGTTAAATACTGCTAAAAGTAGTAAAATGCAACTAATACGAATATTTCAATACAGTAAGTAGAAAACAGTGGAGGATAAACTATGGATACACAACAGGCATTAACAACAGAGCAGTTAGAGCTTTTAATAATTATTGATGAAATTGAAACATTTGATAGGGTACATCCAGATAATATGCCAGCTGGTGGAATAAAAGAGATACTTAATAATAATGGCATTATGAGTCCAGAGGACTTTAGTAGAATAGCAAATGTATTGGGATATTATGGGTACATACATAATGGTGATGAATTGACAGTAGATGGCAAACAATACATTGAATTATTTAAAGAGTACTTGAAACAAAAATCAGAGGATATAAAAATTGAGCATGTATCATTTTCATTGTTGAATATTGAAAAACTTAATTTGACTTTATTTGATAGCCTTGGAAAGATTAGCTTTCTTGAAAATATAGGAGAAATATCAAGTTTGATAAAAGATGTTGCACAGGCAATAAAAAGAGCTAAGCATAAATAAAAGCAGTTTAATAAAAATAATTAGTTTTAAATTTGTTCATTTTTTAAGTTTAGGGGGCATCGCACAGATGCCCTCGCTCATTATCAAAACAGGAGGAACATATACTATGTCAGGAAAATACATGAAAATCAAAAGGGTAATCATCCCAACAATCACTATGTTAGTTATTGCGTCACAGCTTTTCGGGTGCGCATCGGCATCAAAGAAAGATGCATACAACATGCTCCAAGAATCCACGGAGATAGAGTTGGAATATGCAGTACCAGATTATGATAGCAACACAGAAGAATCCAAAGTCGAATTACTCCCATGGCTTCAACTTTCATCCCTTGAGACACATCCAGAGTTAAGAACAGCCTTTGAGGAACTTGTCGGCGTAACAACAGAAGATGATGGAACAAAGAGTGGAATAGTATACACCGATGAAAATGGAGATAGAAACCAGAATAATACTTTATTCAATGCACTGGGTAACACCAGCTTCACAATTAACTGCATCAGAGATGCAGAGCAAATCAAGAAGTTGGAAGAGATAGCCAACAATGAATACGCAGACATTGAAGAAAATCAAGGTGTATCAGCTGTAATCAATGCCTACTTTGAATTGCTTCCAGACCAAGAGGATGGACAGTTTGATGGAGATGCCACCATTTCAAGGGCACAAGCAATGGCATTATTAATGAGAGCAACCACACCAGTCAACGAAGCCCAAGCCCCAGAAGAAGATGCAGACTTCACAAAAGCAGTAGGTGAAACGCAATATACCAATTTTGCCGCACAAATGAATGAATACACCTACCTCAACACCTCAACTGGTTTAAATGACAAAACCTTCAATACCACAATGTCACGAGGCGAATACATTTACCTGTTAACCAAATACATTTATGGTGATACCTATGCACAGCGTATGGAAGAAGCAGGAAAAGAAGATGAAAGCTTATCAACAGATGTAAAATTAACCACAATAAAAGATGGTGGTGACATTTCCCTACAAGATGCAATCAACAACGTAGAAAATGGTTTACCAACAGATATGTACCAGACATTAGCAAGAGCAGTTGCACTTGGTTTCATAACAGAGGACAACCTCAACTGGGATGAAGCAATCACCAAATCCGAAGCAATTAACCTTTTCATAGATGCAGTAGAGGTTTACCAAACCAACACAGGTTCAGTGAACACAGAACCAGAAGAAACCAATGGAAATACAGCAGGGGATTTATATGTACCAACAGAAGAAGATAACCAGATAGAGGATGAAGCTTCACAGGCAATAGCAGAGGCAACGAAAGCAGATGAACAGATACAGTCAGAAGCAGGGCAGACAACATCAGAGGAAAGTAATTATACAGTAACTCCAATGACAGCTACCCTGTATGCTCAACAGGCAGTAAACCTTAGACAGGGACCTGGTACAAATTATGACAAAACAGGTAGTTTATCAACGAACCAGTCAGTAGAAGTAACAGGCTATACAGATGTTGCATCAGGAAAATGGTATCAGCTATCAAGTGGTTCCTTTGTCTCCTCAAAATATCTAAGCACAGATAAAGTAGTTATTAAGACACCAACCAATAATAACAGTAGCAATAGTGGTAGCAATAGTAACAGCGATAGCAATAACAGCAACAGTAGTGGAAGTAGTCAATCATCATCTAGTAGTGAAGGACAAACAGTAGATGGTTCAGGTTCAGGAGATCGTTCCGGAACAAGCAGAGAGAATCGAGCTGGATCAGATGAGGGAACTGGAACAGTAGGAGGAGGAAACCTACAATAGCATAATACATTTACAATGGGGGCTCACTTTTGTGAGTCTCCAACATTTTTAAGGAGAGAGATAAAAAGATGAATAAAAAATTAACACGAATAATATCTTTCATACTTGCAATAATGATCATCATAACATTTCCATTCACAGCTTATGCAGATAATGAGAGTGGAAACGGAACAGGTGACGCTGGCTCCTCAGGAACACATATTATTGCAGGTGGTCCTATGTCAAGATTTAGTACAAGTTAAAATGAGAAATTTCTTCCCATTTTAACCTGCCAGAAGCTCAGCCTCAGTGTTCGTTCTTTCATACATTTGTTCGAATTCGTTTGGCGACATATAGTTGCAATGGCTATGAATTCGTTTCGTATTGTAGAAAGCTTCCAGATATTCAAAAATCAACTGGTATGCTTGCTTATAATCACGGATTTTAAAGCGATTGAGCCATTCACGTTTGATAACAGAATGAAAGGATTCAATGCATGCATTATCCCACGGAAAAGCTTTCTTCGAGTAGCTACGCTGCATATTTTCGGTTGCTTTTTTATATTCCTTTGCAACATACTGGCTGCCACGATCCGAATGGATAATTAATGGTTGATCAATATTTCGGCGAGCTTTGGCTTTGTTTATAGTATCAATCACGCAGGATACTTCCA
>ERZ779895.841-NODE-841-length-38957-cov-4.407511_pt1 | contig 38957 bp, 38 predicted proteins | sample MGYA00511093_ERZ779895 | MGnify/ENA primary metagenome ERZ779895 (study PRJEB29588, sample SAMEA2142970) | human gut metagenome | biome: human gut; feature: human-associated habitat; material: faeces | place: Denmark | collected 2008/2010 ... | reverse complement strand
ATCGATATAAGTACGAACGTCTTATCAAGGTGCTTGCTTTGTATCGCATGACACTAGGGCAGCCACGTCAGGAAGAACTGTTGAACCTTTTAAAAAATATGCATCTCTCGGATGAACAGCTCAAAGAACTGACAATTGATTTATGCCCATTTAATAAATGATAATGTACATTTCGGATAAAATCAGGAAATAATAATTTGCCCGTCATCGAAGAATTTTACTTCATGACGGGTTCTTTTTAAAGAAGTAATACGCTTCGTTACTGAAACATACAATGTTTTTGAAAACTACATATCTGCCATAGATAAACCTTTATAGGCAATATCATAGTCCTTAAATTCTCCTGTGCTTTTGAGAAAGGCCTGAGCTTTTGCCTTCAATACATCCAAATCAATATTTTCGGCTTTACGCTTTACCTCAAAAAAGACAGCTTTATCATCAAGCTCATTTTCAGCAATCATATCAATTTCATTCTCCCCTTTTCGGTCCCACCAGCCTCCGATACGTGTATATTCCTGCTCAGCTATCAGAACTTGTTTGAAATAGCGTTCTAACATTAAGCCGGTATAAGTTTCATAATCGCGTTCAATGATTTTTATAACCTTATCATAACCTTCAATTTCAAGTATATAATTGTATTTATAAATGAAACGGAACCAAAATGTAAAGAAATTATCACTGATTGAGTAACGAACGTTCTTTGTGGAACTCTTTGCAAACAACGGTTGTTTTTTGGTTATTATCTCATAATCGGCTTCCAGTTTTGTTAGATACCCCCCAATCTCTTTACCTATATTATTCTCTATTTCCGAACGGCTGGTTTTTCCACGTGCTATAGCCGAAAGAATGGAGAAATAAATTCCATAGTCCTTTCCAAATTCTTCAATCAGAATGGCTTTACCCTCTGTAAGAAAGACAGAATCAGCTTTTACTATTTGATGGAGCATTAGTTCTTTTGTGGTAGCCCCAGCATCGATAAGTAGCTGAACATACTTTGCCACTCCACCTGTAAAAGAATACAGCGCAAGGAGGTCTTCAGCAGTATATCGTGGATTGTATTCTGCCAGAATTTCTTTCAATACAGAAGGAGCAAAGGCACGAATATTCATAAATCGGGTCTGACGATTGTACAATGGCTCTTTTTTGTCCTTAAAGATTTTTGTCATCATAGAATAAATGGAACCACAAACTATCAGATTAACATGTGCTGTATTCTGATGCATATCCCATATTCGTTGCATATCACTGTATATGGATTTATTCACACGGAAGAATTCCTGAAATTCATCAATGAAAAGAGTAACAGGTCTTTCTACGGAAAGCTTCAGAATAAATTCAAATAATTGTGCGAAACTATCTACCCTGCCCAATGTTTGAATGCCCAGTTTCTGTTCTATTTCCAGTTGATAAGACTCGCATAACTCTGCTTCTGCTTTTCTGGCTACAAAGAAATAAAGGAAAGTCTCATTTTCATATGCTTTCCATATAAGTGAAGTTTTACCAATACGTCGTCTGCCGGTAACCACGGTAAACTGCGCACTATGCTCAGACATTGCCTTTATTTCTTGTAAGGCCGCTATCTCTTTTGTTCTATCAAAAAATCTCATATTGCATAGTTTTTTATCTTTAGAAACTATCATTTCCGAAACAGCCATTTCCGAAACGGCTGTTTCTATATTGCGAATATAGTACATTTTTTGATTTTGTTACATAATCAAAAAGACAATTATGCAATACCTGAAAACATTTTCCACAATTCGGGTATAAACATCTGTAAATGGTATACATTCTCCCCATATTAATCGGTTAACTTTGCCATTGAAAAAGAAGATAAACCAATAACTCATACCATTATGAAAATACAAATGGTCCTTGCGCTTGCCGCATGGGTAATAAACAGTACAACTATTATGGCACAGGAAACGATTAAACAGACGGCTGGACGCGACCAGCTGGGAGATTTTGCTCCTAAATTCGCGGAACTTAATGACGATGTACTTTTCGGTGAGGTGTGGAGCCGTACCGACAAACTCGGTCTGCGCGATCGGAGTCTGGTTACCATCACTTCACTTATCAGTCAGGGTATTACCGACAGTTCACTGACTTATCACTTGCAGACTGCCAAGCAGAACGGCATCACCCGTACGGAAATCTCGGAAATCATTACGCACATTGCCTTTTATGCCGGATGGCCGAAAGCATGGGCCGCTTTCCGTCAGGCCAAGGAAGTTTGGGCGGAAGATGTAACCGGAGAAGAGGCAAAGGCAGCTTTCCAGCGCGAAATGATTTTCCCAATCGGAGAACCGAATACAGCATTTGCACAATATTTTATCGGTCAGAGTTTCCTGGCTCCGATTTCAAAAGAACAGGTGCCGGTGTTCAATGTGACCTTTGAACCGGGATGCCGCAACAACTGGCATATTCACCGGGCGACTAAAGGCGGCGGACAGATGCTTATCGGAGTGGCTGGCCGTGGTTGGTATCAGGAAGAAGGCAAACCTGCCGTACAGATTCTGCCGGGCACGGTGATTCATATTCCTGCCGGCGTGAAGCACTGGCATGGTGCAGCAGCCGACAGCTGGTTTGCACACCTGGCATTCGAAGTAGAAGGAGAAAACACTTCGAACGAATGGCTGGAACCGGTTTCAGACGAAGAATATAGTAAACTGCAATAATCTATCCAGCGTCATCGGCTTCTCGCTTTTGTCGGGAGCCGATGACCTTTCACTCTTTCCTTTTCTGTCACCTACATTTTTATTTATGAAGAGAATCTTGTTATTCCCGCTTCTGTTTTTTGCCGGCATGACCCTGTTTGCCTGTAATCCTTCGGACGATGCCCCGTCTGCACCTGAAATGAACACACCCGAACAGTCGGGGAATGCCGGAGACAGTGAAACCAATGAACATCCTGAAAACGATGAAAATGAAGATACTCCTATGGAAAATAATACACTTAAACTGACCGTGAACGGTCGCTCTTTTACAGCTACATTAGTAAAGAATTCATCTACAGAGGCGCTGATGAAACAATTGGCGCAAGGAAGTGTAGACATCCGTATGGATGATTACGGAAATATGGAAAAGGTGGGCTTTTTAGGCTTTTCTTTGCCAAGAAATGACCGGCAGACAACCACAGCTCCCGGCGACCTGATTCTGTATCAGGGCAACTCGTTTGTCATTTATTACGATACGAATTCATGGAACTTTACCCGCTTGGGAAAGGTGGATGGCGTATCCAGCCGCAATGAGATGTTGGATTTGCTGGGTGGTAAAGGAGAAGTTACCGTAACCCTCTCGCTAGCAGAATAAAAAACTCAATAAAAAGAATTAGAATAAGGTTTTGCTCAGGGGCAATTATATTGGCTCTGAGCAATTTGTTTTTAATAGGATTTTTTACTTTTGCATCCTTTTACGTGCATACATTTAATTGACGACTTGAATGAAAAAACGAACGATACCTGTTTTATTGCTCGGTCTGGCCTGCCATGCAGGAGTGGCCCAGAAGCCACAACGAGAAACACTTTCATTGACAAGTAAGATTCACCAGATAGATGAGGTGGTAGTGACTGGCGCACGCCCTGAAACGGATGTGCGGCATCTTTCACAGACCGTATCGGTCGTAGGGCGCGCCCAGATAGAAAGTGCCTTGCAATCGTCTTTGTTGCCCGTGCTTACTGAGCAGGTGCCCGGACTCTTTGTCACTTCGCGAGGTACCATGGGCTACGGTGTGTCAACCGGAGCGGCAGGCGGAATTTCTTTGCGCGGACTGAGTGGAGGTACGGCCCGGTTGATGGTCATGATTGACGGCCATCCACAATATGCAGGGATTTTTGGTCATCCGATAGCCGATGCCTACCAGTCGTTTCTGGCCGAACGTGTAGAGGTGCTGAGAGGACCGGCCTCGGTACTTTACGGTTCGAATGCCATGGGAGGCGTGATTAATATTGTGACACGGAAGATGCAGGAAGACGGGGTCGATACACACCTTCATGCAGGTTACGGTTCGTATAACACGCTGGAAACGGAACTGACCAACCGTGTCCGCAAGGGACGGTTCTCGAGTGTGGTATCGGGCTCCTACAATCGTACCGACGGGCATCGGACCGATATGGGATTTGAACAGTACGGCGGATATGCCAAGCTGGGATATGAAGTGGCCGAACACTGGAACCTGCGTGGAGATGTAAACGTGACACATTTCAATGCCTCCTATCCCGGTCCGATAACTGCCCCACTGCTCGACGGCGACCAGCGCATTACGCGCGGAGTAACTTCTTTTGCCATGGAGAACCGCTACGAAAAGACTTCCGGCGCATGGAGTTTTTTCTATAACTGGGGGAACCACTGGATTAACGACGGATACACTCCTTCTGCCGGAGAGGGTCCGCAAGATGCCCGCTTCAACTCACGTGACCACATGATGGGTGTTTCGCTCTATCAAAGTACCCGATTCTTCGAGGGAAACCGCATTACCTTTGGCTTCGACTGGTTCCGCTACGGAGGGCATGCGTGGAATGAGTATGTGAGCGGAGAAAATGCGGGTACATCTGCCGACCTGGTGGATAAGCAGGAAGATGAACTGGCCGGATACGTGGACTTGCGTCAGGACATCCGTTCGTGGCTGACGTTCAATGCCGGACTTCGGGTAGACCATCATTCGCGTGTGGGAACGGAATGGGTACCGCAGGTCGGTCTGGCTTTCCATCTGCCACAGACTATGGAACTGAAGGCATCGGCTTCAAAAGGTTTCCGCTACCCTATCCTTCGGGAAATGTACATGTTCCCGCCACAAAACCCTGACCTGCAACCGGAATCTATGTGGAACTATGAACTGGCCTTTTCACAGCAACTGATGAATGGCAGGCTGCAGTATGGTGTCAATCTGTTCTTCATTGACGGGAAAAACCTTATCCAGACGTTACCGACTCCTCACGGAAGCGGTATACTGAACCAGAACTCCGGAGAGATAGAGAATGCGGGTGTAGAAGTACAGGTTGCCTACCGTATCGACCGCCACTGGTCGGTAGACGGAAATTACAGTTACCTTCACATGAAGAATCCGGTCATCGCTGCTCCGGAACATAAACTTTATGCCGGAGCCAGTTTCTCGCAAGGGCGGTGGAACGTGTCTACGGGTCTGCAATACATTGCCGGACTTTATACGCAGACGGACCCCGTGGTGACCGAAGATTTCGTGCTTTGGAACCTGCGTGCCACCTTCCGTGTGAACCGCTGGCTGGACATCTGGGCACGTGGTGAAAACCTGTTAGCACAGAAATATGAGATCAATGCCGGGTATCCCATGCCGCGTGCCACTGTGATGGCCGGAATCAATCTCAATTTTTAGGATAAGTTTGTGAAATTCATAAGTTCTGCCTATTTTTGCTCTCATTATGAAAAAGACAATCACTTCTCTCCTACTGGTGTGGGCGATAGGCTCATGCGGTACATCTTTCCTTCAGGCACAGACCGCCGTAGAAAAAGGTCTGAAGAGTATCAACCGCCCTTCTGCCGAGGCCATTGTAGGCTTTCTGGCCGATGACGCGCTGCAAGGACGTGAAGCCGGCATGATTGGCTCGCGCGTGGCAGCCCGCTACCTGGTTTCCTGTCTTCAGGAAGCTGGCGTCGCTCCTTTGTATGATAATTCATATTACCAGCCTTTCGAAGCCTGTGCCAAGGAACGGCAGCAGAAAGGTCGCTGGCAGGTACACCCCGATTCCATTTCCCAGTTGAAGCAGGGCACACACCGCTCGCTCCGCATGGCCAATGTGTTAGGCATGATTCCGGGAGAACGGAGCAATGAGTACGTGGTGGTAGGCGCGCATTTCGATCATCTGGGTATTGATGAAACACTGGCAGGTGACAAAATCTACAACGGAGCCGACGACAATGCGTCGGGTGTATCGGCCGTAATGCAGATTGCCCGTGCTTTTCAGGCCAGTGGCAAAAAGCCCTTGCGCAACGTTATCATCGCATTCTGGGATGGAGAAGAGAAAGGACTTTTAGGCTCTAAGTATTTCATGCAGCACTGCGATTTTGTAAAGGATATCAAAGGGTATCTGAATTTCGATATGATTGGCCGGAACAATCGGCCGGAACAACCTGAACACGTGGTGTATTTCTATACGGAAGCACATCCGGCACTGGGCCAGTGGCTCAAGGACGACATTGCCCGTTACGGGTTGAAACTGCAACCGGATTATCGCCCGTGGGACCGTCCGGTGGGAGGAAGCGACAATGCTTCGTTTGCCGTACACGACATTCCCATCATCTGGTATCACACTGACGGACATCCGGATTACCACCAGCCTTCTGACCATGCCGACAAGCTGAACTGGGAGAAGGTGGTGGAAATTACCAAGGCTTCTTTCCTTAACGCCTGGAACTTGGCTAACGAGAAATCGTATTAAGCCGTCAGCAGATACCGAACAGTTTCATGTCCGCTTCGGGGGTAGTAATGCCTCCGATACCGAACTGTTCTACCAGTACTTTGGCTACGTTTGGTGAGAGGAAGGCTGGTAAGGTAGGTCCCAGGTGAATATGCTTCACGCCCAGACTCAATAGGGCCAACAGGACGATGACCGCCTTCTGTTCGTACCAGGCAATGTTGTACACAATGGGGAGTTCGTTGATGTCGTTCAACTGGAAGACTTCCTTCAGCTTCAGGGCAATGACGGCCAGTGAGTAGCTGTCGTTACATTGTCCGGCATCAAGTACACGGGGAATTCCTTGAATATCGCCTAACGGAAGCTTGTTGTAACGGTACTTCGCGCAACCGGCCGTAAGGATGACCGTATCTTTCGGAAGTGCCTGAGCAAAGTCGGCATAGTAATCGCGGCTCTTCATACGTCCGTCACATCCGGCCATGACCACAAACTTGCGAATGGCACCGCTCTTTACGGCTTCTACTACTTTGTCAGCCAGTTGCATTACCTGATTATGGGCAAATCCGCCGATAATCTCTCCCTGCTCCAGCTCTACAGGCGGCTGGCATTGTTTGGCCAGTGCGATGACCTCTGAAAAATCCTTGTGTCCGTCGGCATCCGTGGCAATATGCTTGCATCCGGGATACCCCGTCGAATTGGCCGTAAACATCCGTTCCTTATAAGTCGCATTTTCCAGTGGCGGCACGATACAGTTGGTGGTGAACACAATCGGGCCATTGAATGCCGTAAACTCTTCGCGCTGCTTCCACCAGGCATTTCCATAGTTTCCTACAAAATGCTTGTATTTCTTGAAAGCCGGATAATAATGTCCCGGAAGCATTTCGCTATGCGTATACACGTCAACTCCCGTACCTTCAGTCTGGCGCAAAAGCTCCTCCAGGTCGTGCAAGTCGTGTCCGCTGATCAGGATACCTGGATTCTTCCCTACTCCGATGTTTACCTTCGTCAGTTCCGGATGCCCGTAGCGAGTGGTGTTGGCACGGTCCAGCAAAGCCATTACCTGTACTCCGTACTGTCCAGCCTCAAGTACCAAAGCCACGAGTTCGTCTGCTCCCATTGTCTGTGTGGTAATACGCGCCAAAGCCGATTGCATAAAGGCATGAATGGCCTCGTCGGCAAATCCCAGGCGCATGGCATGTTCGTGGTAAGCTGCCATTCCCTTTAGTCCGTACATCAGCAGTTCTTTCAACGAACGAAGGTCCTCGTTCGGTTCTCTCAACACTCCTACGGAAGCTGACTTGGACAGGTGTTCTTCCTCTTTACCGTTCCATGTCAGTTCATCCGCTTCCGGTAGGACGATACCTGCTTCCACGGCACGTGCCTTCAGACGATCGCGCAGTTCCAGTCCCTTTCTCACACGAGCCAGGATACTTTCATCGTCAAAATTGGCATTGGTAATTGTAGAGAAAAGTGCGTCGGTGACAAACTCATTCGTACCGGCTTCCACTTCGTATCCCTTCGTGCGCAAGGTATCGGCAGCCACCGATACGCCACGTACCACAAAAAGCAACAAATCCATGTAGCGTGCGGTGGTATCTTTCTTTCCGCATACTCCTCGCAACACACACCCGGAACCTTTAGCCGCTTCCTGACACTGATAACAAAACATATTTCCTTCCATATTCTTTCTTGGGTTATTATTGATTTTTCATTAAGTTTGCGCAAAGATGAGGAATCCTGCACGGGATTTCTGTCACCTATGTGACACGCAACCCAAAGAAAAGTTAAAAGAAAGATGCATACCGAAATTTTGAGCCGAATGAGCCTGTTTGAAGGCTGTGACCCGGAGGCACTTTATCAGCTGCTCCGTGAAGCCCCGAACAGCCTGCGTACATATAAGGAAGGAGAATTCATTGCCCGTCAGGGTGACGTGTGCCGCTCCTTGTTTATTCTGATAAAAGGACATGTGAGGACACAAATGGAGAATGCCGAGGGCAAGCAACTTACCATCGATTGGATTAAGGCACCCGACATTCTGGCACCGGCTTTTATCTATGCTTCAGAGAATCGCTTTCCGGTGAATGTGGAAGCTACGGAACTTTGTGAGGTACTTGTAATGGACCGGGCACGTTTTGAGGAGTTCATGCATGCCCAGCCGGCTGTGATGCGGAATTTCATTGCCACAATATCCGACCGGAGCCTGTTCCTGAGCCGAAAATTGAACGAGTTTGCCTTGCAGAGCTTGAAATCACGCCTGCTGAACTACCTGAAAATGCACGGAGGCATCCACAACCAGCAGGAAGTAGCCTTTATTTTGGGAGTGGCACGTCCGTCACTGGCCCGTGCCTTGTCTGAATTGATTGCCGAAGGAAAAGTCACCATGTCCGGCAAACAGGTGATTCTTCACTCTGCCGACTGACATTTATTTGAGTGAGTCGTCTTCCTCTACCGGAAGCATATCGTGCTGGATGTTGTTCATGCTTCCCCACAAGCTATAGCGAGCCTCCGGATTCATGGCTTCCAGGCGTGCCAGCACCTCTTTCATATCCGAACGGTGAGAATCTTTCTCGTACGGGCAGTTCTTCACCTGCTTGCGGAAACCACGGAAAGCGGCCATCTCCTTTAGGTCGGCTTCGTGTACCAGACACATGGGGCGGATAATGGTCATGTCGAACTTACGCATCACCAGGCGCGGCGGCATGGTGCTGAATGCTCCGAAAGGCCATGTTCATCAGCAGGGTTTCCAATATGTCGTCCATGTGATGTCCCAAGGCGATTTTGTTGCAACCCTGCTCTTTGGCCACAGTGAAAAGGGCCTTCCGTCGGTTCCATGAGCAGAGAAAGCACGGCGACTTCCGCGTATCAGTCGATGGGTCGAATTCCGTTTCATAACATACGTAGGGTACTCCCAAACTTTCGGCATATTCGCGCAAGTAAGTCTGGTCGGATTCGTATGCAATGTTCTTCATCACCACGTGCGCCGCCACCACCGAAAACTTCGGCTTGTAGATGCGCGAACGTCGGGCTAGCAACTCCAGCAAGGCCAGCGAATCCTTTCCTCCCGAAAGGCCCACCAGAATACGGTCGTCCTCCTCTATTAGCTTGTAATTCATCACTCCTTTCATAAACCGCTGGTTGATGCGGCGCATCAGGCGGTCTTCTTCCGTCATTTTTCCCATATCGTATGTTGTTAAAACGGCGACGAATTTACGAAAAAACGCCCGAACCACAGGTCCTCGTTACAGATTTTTATCAAGTCAGCCGGAGCGTACGCTTTGACAATAGCACATTATTTACTACATTCGCAAAAATAAACACACAAAAGTTCTGCCTGAATAAAAAATAGCGGAACAGAAAATGGCATAATTCCAAGAATATTCCTACATTTGAGAAACTTTTAGACACAGAAACGATGAAAAAAAGATATTTGCTTCCTCTGCTGGCTCTTTGTTGCGCAGGAGGAACTTCTGCCCAAAGCTTAAGCCAGGCCCAGAAATGGTTCAACAATAAAGAATTCGACAAGGCCAAACCCGTGTTCAAGCGCCTGGTGAAACAGTCTCCTTCGAATGCCAATTACAATTTCTGGTACGGCGCATGCTGTTACGAGACAGGCGAACTGCAGGAATCACTTCCTTATCTGGAAAAGAGTGCCGAACGTAAGGTAATCAATGGTTATCTTTACTTGAGCAAGGCGTATGCCGACCTCTACCGTTTCGACGAAGCCATTGAGAATCTGGATGAACATATCTACTGGCTGGAAAGAAAGAAACGTGACGTTTCTGAAGTGGAAGGCTTGATGGAGCATTACCGCATGGGCTCCCGCATGATAAGAGGTGTAGAGAATGTGGCTGTTATTGACAGTTTCGTAGTTGATAAAGCGAATTTCCTTGAAGCTTATAAAATCCACGAAGAATCTGGGAAAATCGGTCTGACAGGAGAAAGCGACTGTACGGAGTTTACCAATGGGATGAAGGATAAGAAAATCCTCTCTCACCGTTTGCCGGGAACCAATCAGAAAGTGCTGTACACCAGTGCTACATTAGGTGGCGACTGGAGTGTTCCTGAAAAGGTCAAAGGACTGGAAGACCTGGGTACTGACCTGAACTATCCGTTCATGAACTCCGATGGTATTACCTTGTATTTTGCAGCCAAAGGTGAAGCCAGCTTAGGCGGATACGATATTTTCATCACCCGCTATGATGCAGAGGATGGAAGCTACCTGAAACCCGATAACATGGGATTCCCGTTCAACTCTCCTTTCAACGATTACATGTATGCCATCGACGACTTCAACGACTTAGGCTGGTTTGCTTCCGACCGCTATCAGCCGGAAGGGAAAGTCTGTGTGTACGTGTTTGCCCCCAACAATTCCAAACGGGTGTACGACTATGACACGACCGACCCTGCTTTGCTGACCAACGTAGCCATGTTGAACGGTATCCGTCACACCTGGAACGATGCCGATAAGGTACGCATCGCCAAGCAGCAACTGGCACAGGTGATGTACGGAGGCAATGAAACCCAGAAGAAAGGTGACTTCCGTTTCGTGGTGGACGATAACGCCATCTATCACACACTTAGCGATTTCCGTTCGGCCGATGCACGGAAGAAATTCCAGTTGCTCCAGCAGAAGGAAAAGGATTTAGATACGATGATTGATGCACTTGACAGAGTACGGGCCAAGTACGCTTCCGGCAATCAGAGCACAAAAGGCCAGCTGACTCCCGGCATACTGGACCAGGAAAAACGGGTAAAAGAGTTGCGCGAGGAGATAGATCGTCTGACCCTCGACATCCGGAATACGGAAATCCGCAAGCTCAAGAATCCTTAATATTCACATAGCCATGGAAACACTGATTATCATTGCACTCATCGTAGGCGGATTGATACTTTTTGCCATAGAGGTCTTCCTGATTCCCGGCATCAGCATAGCGGGAATCGGTTCGGCGGTATGCATCCTGTATGCCATCTATTCCGCCTTTACATCACTCGGTTCGGAGGCTGGATTCATTACCTTAGGAGTTTCCCTGTTGGGCATCATCGGCGTGACGTGGTGGTTCATGCGCTCAAAGACTGTAGACCGTCTGTCGCTGAAGAAAACGCTCGACTACCGTCCCTCACCTTTTGAAGGAATGGACCTGAAACCCGGTGACAAAGGCATAAGTGTTACCCGCCTGACCCTGATAGGTAATGCCGACTTCAACGGACACATCATCGAAGTGCAATCGGCCGACGGATTCATCGACGAAAAAACACCGGTAGAAATTGTCCGTATCAACGAAACTACTGTTTACGTGAAGCAGGCCTAATCTCCTTCTCCCTTTTTGTATTCACTTTTAAATCTAAGTTATATGATTAATCCCGCTTATCTTCCGTTTATACTGGCCGGAGGTGTCATTATCTTCCTGGTCATATTCTTTCATTACGTGCCTTTCTTTCTCTGGCTTTCGGCCAAGGTGTCGGGTGTAAAGATTTCGCTCATCCAATTGTTCCTGATGCGTATCCGTAACGTGCCGCCTTACGTCATCGTGCCTGCCATGATTGAAGCCCACAAGGCCGGACTGAGCACCATTACGCGCGACGAGCTGGAAGCTCACTACATGGCCGGCGGACACGTGGAAAAGGTAGTACATGCGCTGGTATCGGCATCAAAAGCCAATATCGACCTGTCTTTCCAGATGGCCACCGGAATCGACCTGGCCGGACGTGACGTGTTCGAAGCCGTACAGATGTCGGTCAACCCGAAAGTCATTGACACACCTCCTGTGACCGCTGTAGCCAAAGACGGTATCCAGTTGATAGCCAAAGCTCGTGTAACCGTACGCGCCAATATCCGCCAACTGGTGGGTGGTGCCGGTGAAGATACCGTACTGGCCCGTGTAGGTGAAGGCATCGTCTCTTCCATTGGTTCTTCCGAAAACCACAAATCGGTACTCGAAAATCCCGACTCCATCTCCAAACTTGTGTTGCGTAAGGGACTGGATGCCGGTACAGCTTTCGAAATCCTTTCCATTGATATTGCCGACATCGATATAGGCCGTAACATCGGAGCTTCCTTGCAAATAGATCAGGCCAACGCCGACAAGAACATCGCTCAGGCAAAGGCTGAGGAACGTCGCGCCATGGCTGTTGCCCTGGAACAGGAAATGAAAGCCAAAGCTGAAGAAGCCCGTGCTAACGTGATTCAAGCCGAAGCAGAAGTGCCTAAAGCCATGGCAGAAGCCTTCCGCACAGGCAACCTCGGTATCATGGACTATTACCGGATGAAGAATATTCAGGCCGACACCGACATGCGGAGCAGCATTGCCCGCCCTGATTCACACCCGGCCGGACATGAACCTATCGGCAAATAAAAAGACAGAAACAAAACACTTAACTTGCTAACTAAAAACAAATGCGTATGAAAAAGTATTTTCCTCCTTCAGAACTGATCATCAATGAAGATGGTTCGGTGTTTCACCTCCACGTGAAACCGGAACACCTGGCAGATAAAGTCATCCTGGTAGGCGACCCCGGACGTGTAGCTCTCGTAGCCTCACATTTCGACACCAAAGAATGCGAAGTGGAAAGCCGTGAGTTTCGTACCGTGACCGGTACTTATCAGGGCAAACGCATCACGGTAACCTCTACCGGTATCGGATGCGACAACGTAGACATCGTAATGAACGAACTCGACGCACTGGCCAACATCAATTTCCAGACCCGTGAAGAAAACGATACCTTCCGTCAGTTGGAAATTGTGCGTATCGGTACCTGCGGCGGTTTGCAACCTTATACGCCTGTAGGCACCTACATCTGTTCCGCTATCTCCGTAGGATTCGACGGCCTCCTGAACTTCTACGAAGGACGTAACGCGGTGTGCGACCTGCCCATGGAACGTGCTCTGCTTAACCATTTAGGTTGGACGGGCAATCTCTGTGCACCGGCTCCCTATGTGATTCATGCTAACGAAGAACTGGTAGACCGTATCGCCGGTACAGACATGGTACGTGGTGTGACAGTAGCCTGTGGCGGTTTCTTCGGTCCGCAAGGACGCCAGCTTCGTATTCCACTGGCTGATCCGCACCAGAACGAGAAAATCGAGAGCTTCGAGTATCAGGGACACCGCATCACCAACTTCGAGATGGAAAGCTCTGCACTGGCCGGACTGGCACGTCTGCAAGGCCATAAAGCTACCACCGTGTGTATGGTCATTGCGAACCGCGTAGCCAAGGAAGCCAACACCGGATACAAAAACAAGATTGACGATCTGATTAAAGTCGTACTTGAAAGAATCTAATAAACTTATCATGAATCAACAGGTTCTCTTCCGAAGAAGAGAACCTGTTTTTATATCTGAAAACTCACTCATATGGAAGCAAGTTTTAAATCCACCCTCCCCGACAAGCGTCAGCGATACGCTCAGTTCCTCGAACAGTTCGCCCCTCTGATTGAAGGCGAGAAAAACGAAATCAGCGTGCTGGCCAACACCAGTGCCGCCCTGAAAGAAGCCTTCGGATTCTTCTGGATAGGCTTCTACCTCGTACACGAAGGCGAACTTCACCTCGGCCCGTTTCAGGGCAGTGTGGCCTGCTACCGCATCAAGAAAGGACGCGGCGTATGCGGCACCGCCTGGGCTGAAGCCCGTACCCTGCTCGTGCCCGACGTAGACCAGTTCCCCGGCCACATAGCCTGCAGTTCCCTTTCCCGTTCCGAAATCGTCGTGCCGATGATAGCCGCAGGAGAAGTGAGGGGCGTGCTCGACATCGACAGCGACCAGCTGGCCACATTCGACGAAACCGACCGTGAATACCTCGAAAAAGTAGTCGACCTGCTGGTGAAAACCCTCTACCAGCCCGCATAAATCTGCCGGCTCCGCTTCCGGATGTAACCCGAAAACCGTATCTTTGCAAGGATTTTAAAAAGACATACACACGTGAACATATTACAAACTGAAGATACCATCTGTGCCATTGCCACCGCTCAGGGCGGAGCCATCGGCACCATCCGCGTGTCGGGGCCGGAAGCCATCACCCTCACCGACCGCATCTTTAAGCCCGTTTCTGGCAAGCCATTAGCTGAACGCGCACCTTATACCCTTACCTTCGGTCACATCCTTAGTCCTGAAGGAGAGATTATCGACGAAGTGCTGGTCAGCCTTTTCCGTGCCCCCCACTCTTACACTGGCCAGGATTCCACGGAAATCTCCTGCCACGGATCGAGCTACATCCTTCAGCAAGTGATGCAGCTCCTCATCCGCCAAGGATGCCGTGCCGCCGGACCGGGTGAATATACCCAGCGTGCCTTCCTGAACGGTAAGATGGACCTGAGTCAGGCTGAAGCCGTGGCCGACCTTATTGCATCCACTTCTGCCGCTACCCACCGCATGGCCATGAACCAGATGCGTGGTGGATTCAGTCGTGAACTGGCCGTCCTGCGCGACAAACTGCTCCACCTCACCTCCCTTATGGAACTGGAACTCGACTTCAGCGACCACGAGGAACTGGAGTTTGCCGACCGTTCGGAACTGGAAGACATCGCCCGTCAGATTGAGCAGGTTATCCATCATCTGGTAGATACGTTCAGCGTGGGCAATGCCCTGAAGAACGGAGTGCCTGTGGCTATCGTCGGTGAAACAAACGCCGGTAAGTCCACCCTGCTGAATGCCCTCCTGAACGAAGAACGTGCCATCGTGAGTGACATCCACGGTACCACCCGCGACGTCATTGAAGACACCATGAACTTGGGAGGTATCACCTTCCGCTTCATCGATACTGCCGGTATCCGCGAAACAACCGACACCATCGAAAGCTTAGGCATCGAACGAAGTTTCCAGAAGCTGGATCAGGCAGACATCGTGCTTTGGGTTATTGATGCCACTTGTGCCGAAGAGCAATACCGTCAGTTGGCCGACAAGATTCTGCCACGCTGCGAAGGCAAGCACCTGGTGATTGTACTCAACAAGGCGGACTTGTTTTCATCAGCAGATTCTTCAGCAGATGAACAACTCGATCGCCTGAAAGCAGCTCTCCCCGACTTGCCGGAGGATGCTTGTGTGCTTTCCCTTTCGGCCAAGCAAAAAGAGGGACTTTCTCAGCTTCAGAAGCAGTTGGTGGACTTTGCTGCGCTGCCTGACCTATCGCAGAATGATGTGGTGGTGAGCAACATCCGCCACTATGAAGCACTGAGCCGTGCGCTGGAAGCTATCCACCGCGTACAAGACGGACTGGCCATGCAGCTCTCTGGTGACCTGGTTTCACAAGACCTCCGTGAGTGTCTTTATCACTTGGGAGAAATCGTGGGCGGCACGATTGAGACGGATGAGGTGCTGGGGAATATTTTTAAGCACTTTTGCATCGGCAAGTAAAGTTTTCTCCTTTCCCTCCTCATTGCAATAAAAATACTCCCTGTTTACTCCCTCCTTAGAAAAAGGAGAAACTCAACCCCCACGAACTTTTTCAATAACACCCCAGCAAAAATGTAAAGCAAACTATCAGCTATAATCAAGCATCTAAGCACATTTATGTGAAAATAGAGTTAAATTTACCTCGACACGTACGTGACGAGGTCTTGACACGTTCGTGCTGATGTCTCGTCACGTTCGTGTTGAGACCTTGACAGCTACGTGTCGAGGTATTTTTGTATAGGCGCAATCACATCTGCGTCTATGCCACATAAATTCTTTTTCTTTGTACATCGGGACGATTGGATAAAAGCTGAAGTGGAATCCCCACCGAAATATCGTCAGATAAATACTGACTACTCAGTGTTCCTCGTTCAATCGTGTGAGTCGGTTCTTTCAGCAAAACAGAAAGAACATTTTCTGTTTCACTGATACTTTTACGAATAGTCTGCAAAAAGCCTCAAGCACACTCGGGTTTGCCCGCGCCTGATGGACAGCTATACAGAGCTCTATCGCCCCTTGTTGGGCAGCAAACTGCTGGAAAGGGTTTATAATACGCATCATTCGGGTTGAGACTGTTCCCGTATCCACCTCTACCGGCACCTGATAATCTATCTGATTGACATATATCAAGTATTAAGGTCTTTCATGAAAATTTTATGCTATACAACATATTATGTAATAAACAATGCGTACTTTTGTGTTGTAAAACATAAAAACAACTACAAAAATGAGATTCCTTATTAAATGCTTTATTAAAGGCCTGAGAATGATGGGCGACAACCAACTACAGATTCTGAACAAATAATAGTTCACATTTGCCCATTTTGAACAGGAATAACAGGCAAACAAAAAGACAAGAAATGAAACCGACCACCGGATACGACTTTAGCATATTCCGATGATCGGTGTTTTTTTTGATATAAAGGCACCTAAGAGCTGATGCCACAGCCTTGGCGTTTACTTGGGCTGCCGGTTTGTAATTCTCATCAATTACGTCTTATCGCATTTCAGCCATCGTCCACGTTTCAGACGTACAAGGAAGATAAATCCACGAAAACACAGCTCTACGCACATGGCAATCCATACGCCTTGCAGTCCCAGTGTCGGGGCAAGCCAGGCAGCCAGAGCCAGACGTACAGCCCAGATGCTGAATAAGTTCATCAGGCATGGAATCAGTGTATCGGCTGCTCCGACAAAGACTCCGTATGCAACAATAGAGGCCGCAAACATGGGCTCAGCAAAAGCTTCGATGCGTAAAGCCATTACCCCCAGCTGACGGATTTCTTCGACCGGAGTCATCATCCCAATAATCTGAGGGGCGAACAGATACATAAGGATACCCATTACGCCCATGATACCCATTCCCATCAGTACGGTAATATGGGCAAAGCTGCGGGTCAGCTTCTTCCGTCCAGCTCCGATGCTCTGGCCTACAAGAGTGGTGGCCGCATCCGCAATTCCGTAGCCAGGCATATAGCAAAGACTTTCGGCCGTAATGGCAAAAGAATTGGCTGCAATGGCAAAGACTCCGAGTGGCGCTACGATGACTGTAGTCAAAATCTGGGCACCGCAAATGACAACATGTTCTATTCCCATTGGGAAACCGATACGGAGTGCTTTCCTGAACGTGTCGGCTTTCAGCCGGAAGCTGCCTTCCCTACTGCGGTAGCTCAGTTTCTCTGAGCGTGTCAGCAGATACCATAGTAACACACCAGCGACGACGGTCTCTGCGCCAGCCGTACCCAAGGCAGCACCGCTCACGCCAAGTCCGGCTCCCGGGATAGTGAACTGCATGCCTACTATGCTACATCCGCGTGTCGGGAAAATCAGAAAAAAGTTGAATACCACATCCAGCACGCACATGATGACGCCCAGCAGACTGGGGATACGCATATTTCCACTACAGCGCAGCATACCGCCTGCCAGAAAAATCATTTGCAGGACAGGCAGGAAAATGGAAAATATGAAGAAATAAATGGAAGCATCCCGACAGATGGAAACATCGCCTCCCAGCCATGCCGGCAGCGAAGAGCTGATACCTGCACCCAATACAGCCAGCAACAGGCTGAAGACCAGTGTGCCGGCAAGTGACTGCAGCAGAATCATACGCGCTCCCTTCAGATCGCCTGCTCCGACTTTGTGGGCCACTTGTACGGAAAAGCCGGTAGCAGCAGCCGTACAGAGTCCCCAGAAAAGCCATGTGGTGGTCGATACCAGTCCGATGGAAGCAGATGCCTCTGCACCGATACGTCCCACCATGGCTGCATCGATATACTGCATGGTGATGGAAGACAGCTGTGCTATAATGGCCGGAACGCTGAGTTCTACGGTCAGGCGCAGCTGTTGCCGCAAGGTCATCGGACGGCCATCACGGATAAGGTCAAGCAGCATATCCGTTTTCTTTTGTGCAGCCGGATGCTCCCTGAATTGCTCCGGTAAGGCTCCATTTGTGTCCGTTTCAGGTAAGTTACGTTTCATCGGGTCATCCTTCTGTTGTTAAGGCATCGACAAAGCCCTTGAAGCGCGACAGGGCATCCTGTAATACCGAACGCGGACAGGCAATGTTCCAGCGCAGGAATCCTTCTCCTTCGGCTCCGTACATGGTACCGCTGTTGAGCCAGAGTCCGGTGGTTTCCAACAGACGGGCTTGCAAGGTATCGGAAGGCAGATGCAGTGCCCTGCAGTCTGTCCACACCAAATAGGTTCCCTCCAGCTTCGTCACGGGTATTTCAGGCAGGTGGGTACGGAAGAATGCACACAGACAGTTATAGTTGGCCTTCAGATAGTCCAGCAACTCAAGGAGCCAGTCCTCACCTTCATTATAAGCGGCGATGGTAGCCTCAACCCCGAAAGGATTGACATCGCACACCTCGTTGATATTGATGGCGCGATCTATCCGCTGGCGCACGGTCTCATCGCGGGCTATGATACTTGCTATCTGCAATCCTGCAATATTGAAGGATTTACTCGGTGATACGCAGGTAACGGAATTCCACGAATGCTCCTCACTGACAGACGCATACGGTATATAGGTATGTCCGGAGAAAACAAGCTCACAATGTATCTCGTCCGATAGAACGGTCACATTATTCCGCTGACAAATCTCTCCTATCCGGCACAGTTCCTCACGGGTCCATACACGTCCTGCAGGATTATGCGGGTTGCACAAAAGCAGCAACTTTACGCCCGGTTCTTTCACTTTACGTTCCAGGTCGTCAAAGTCGATATGGTAGGTACCGTCCTCGTATATCAGAGGATTGGTGACAACGCGGCACCCGTTGTTACGGATGGATGAGAAGAAGCAATTGTACACGGGAGTCTGCACAACCACCCCGTCACCCGGTTCTGTCAGAGCCTTTATGACAGCAGATACGGCCGGAACTACTCCGGAAGTGTATATCATCCATTCTTTATGGAAAGTCCAGTGATGGCGCCTTTCAAACCAGCGGGTTACTGCCGTATAATATTCATCGGGGACACACACATACCCGAATATGCCGTGTGCCACACGTCTGGCCAGTGCTTCGGTAATTGCCGGTGCCGTACGGAAATCCATATCGGCTACCCAAAGGGGAAGTATATCCTTATCCGCCGGCAGGCTGTCCCACTTGTAGGAATTGGTTCCCCGGCGGGAAATAATTGTATCAAAGTCGTATTTCATGGTCCTTAATTTTAGTCGGTAAAGCAGGTGCGTTCATCTCTAAGCCGGATTTCACAGTCGGCGGGAGCCTTGATGTTCTCATCAATGGTTATCGAACCGTACTCGTCGGCTACGATACGTCCCGATGTAGGATTCTTAATGTTGGTTATGGCACCGCGGATATCGGCATTCAGCGTGCTGTACTCAAAAGCACGGTCGCAGTCCGGCCCAAACGTACAGTTTTCCAATATAAGGTCGTGTGCATAGCAAAGCGGCTGCTCGCCCGTGATGTGGCAGTTCACCAGACGGAGGTTTCTGGAGTGCCAGCCAAGGTATTCGCCGTTAAGCTCAGAATCGTAGATAGTCACATTCTCCACTTCCCAGAAAGCATCCTTGGTGGTAATCTTGGCATTATAAATCTCCACATTCTTCACATACTGGAAAACATACTTGCTGTCACTCTCCAGTCCGTCCACATAAATATCACGGCTGAACATGAACGGATAGGTTCCTTCATGCAATTTAAGGTTTTTGATACGGATGCCGTTGCAACGCCAGAATACCTCATCGGCATCGTTCATCGTGACGTTTTCAATGTCAATCTCACTCATCTCGCGGAACATTTTGGGAGCGTCAATCACGGTATCCTTCATCTGCAGATGGTCGGAATACCATAAAGCCGAGCGTCCTCCCACATCGAAATAGCAACGCTCAATCTTAAAACCGTGTACATGCCAGAAAGGGTAATTCCCCTCAAAACGGCAATCTACTGCCTCAATGTTGCTGCACTCCTTGATGGCCGATTCTCCGGCGCGGATTATTACGTTTTCCAAACGCAGATTATGCGACTCAAACAAAGGGCGTTCGCCCCCGAATTCTGAATTTCTGATAACTTCCATATAATTTTCTCCTACAATCATATCTGTTACTTATCAATTAACCGATACAAAAATAGAAAAGGGCTGAATGCCGGATAGTATACAAATCCTCGGACTATATACCCATGTTACAGATTTTAGGAAAAGATAGACAGAGCTGGCCTTGCATATACAGCAGAAGCTGAATCACATTCCACAAACCAGGAAGAGTAGTTTGCTCATATTCCCGCCAAGATTCGCACGAAATTTTGTAGCTTTGCAGACAATTTTGAAAAAATGACAATGAAAAATAAGCTCATCCAAATTTCGGCATGGATTGCGGCCCACATCACCCTTGTGGTAGTGCTGGTAACGGCCGTGGCTCTCTTTCTTCCCTCCTCGTTCGTCTGGATAGATACATCAGCCATCACACCGATGCTGGGCGTGGTGATGTTCGGCATGGGACTGACACTTCGTCCGTCCGACTTTCGGCCGGTCTTGCAGCACCCGAAAGATATCCTCATCGGCGAACTGGCACAGTTTCTTATCATGCCCTCGCTGGCGTGGCTGCTCTGCAAGTTATTGTCGCTGCCGGAAGAACTCGCCTTGGGAGTAATCCTCGTAGGATGTTGTCCGGGAGGTACGGCCAGCAATGTCATCTGCTACCTGGCCAAAGGCGATGTAGCCCTGAGCGTGGCCATGACCGGAGTTTCTACACTGCTGGCTCCCATCGTAACGCCTGCCTTCGTATGGCTGCTTGCCGGAGAGTCGGTGGAAGTAGACGTGGCAGGCATGTTTTTAAGTATCGTACAAGTGGTGATAGTGCCCATCGTACTGGGAGTAGCCGCCAATCATTACTTCCAGCGCACCACCCGACGGATAGTACCGCTGCTACCGATGATTTCCACCTTGTCCATTGCGTTCATCATCGGCATTATCGTAGCACACAATGCAACCAGCATCCTTGCATGCAGCCTGATAGTGGCCGTAGCGGTGATTTTGCACAACGTACTCGGACTGGCCCTGGGCTATGGTCTCTCCTCCCTGGCCGGAAGCAAGCCGTCCAAACGGTCGGCCATTGCCATCGAGGTGGGCATGCAAAATTCAGGTCTGGCCACTTCACTGGCCGCCACCCATTTTGCCCTGTTTCCCATGGCGGCCGTACCCGGAGCCATGTTCTCGGTATGGCACAACTTTTCGGGCAGCATTGCGGCACAGATTTTCAGAAGACAGGCAGATAAAAAATAAAGAATCAATGCCTGCACATGCGGCATTAGAATGACAGCATAAAAAAAGCCTGCGGTTCAAAGACGCATCTGAACCGCAGGCTTATCATGTTTCAGTAACTGATGTTACTGCGCTTTTCCTAACAGCACTTCTTCTCCCTGCACAAAGGTAATGTCACGAGGAATGCCTGCTCCGTTAATCCGGTCAAGGTCGGCCTGAAGTGCCGGAGTGATTCCACCGTTCTCTTCTCTGTATTTCTTCGCAAATTCCACGTTGCCGTCGCCCTGTGTCTGAAGAATCAACGCAGCCCAGCCGTTCATGGCTTCCTTGGCCTTTGCAAAATCAATCACATACTGACCTTTGTCATCGCGTGAAAATGCCCCTGCTTTCTCCATATAATTGAAACACATCATATTGGCTTTTCCGTGTGAAGAAGCTGCTCCAAAACGGACTGAGCGCAAGATGCCTGCAATGTAAGTAGCCATCGCATCTTCGGCTGTAATGTTCGTGATTTCGCCCATTTCGATCAGCTTGGTCACCATGAACAGACCCAGGATGTCTGCCTTGGCTTCTTCCCAGGAAGTCTTCTCTGTGCCCATCACTGCATCTACGCTTTCATTGGTACGGATGGTCTGCTTCACACCCAGTCCGTGTGCCACTTCATGGAAAGTCACGTTCCAGAAAAACGCATCAAAGTTAAGGTATTTCTGCTGTTCGGGCGTAACGACAAGTTGTCCGATAGGCAACAGAATCTTGTCGAACTTAGCCTTCATGGAATTACGCAATTGCAGACGGCGTGTACCTTTCAGCGCATGTACCCGCTCGTCGTTCGGCAGGTTAATGGCAATAGTTTTACTTCCCGCGTTGCAGTCGCCGGCATAGTACACTGCATCATACACATTCAGGTCGGACGACGTACCCGGCACAAAGGTTTTATATTCCGGCGGACAAGGCAACTCTTTCTGAAGAGCCGGAAGCATGGCTACGAACTTGGCCAGGTCCTTGCTGCGGGCTTCATCCTTCAGCAGGATAAACGACTCGTACGAAGCCTTGGTTTCGCGGAACTTATCATCGTAAGTTTCAATAGGCCCTGTCACGAAGTCAATCTTGCTGTCCTTCATGTCCATCCATGCCAGGTCGCTGGCCAGATAATCATCTGTCTTGAATGCTTCGATACGCTTTTCAAGGTAGGTTTTCAGGCCCGGGTCTTCTGCCAGTGCTACCGCTTTCTCCAGCAAAGCACAGATGCGTTCTATTTCCGGAGCATAGGCTTCATGATACCATACGCTCTTTAGAGAACCGTCTTCGTTGCGGCGGATAACCGTGTACCATGAGTCCTTGTTCTCATCTTCAAAGGCATTGAACTCGGCTTCGGTAATATCCAGCGGGTAATAGTTGCATACATCCGGTTTCTCACCATAACCAGCCAGGAAAGGCTTGTTATTGTCCAAACGGTCCCATGCGCCATAGTGAATCATGGCAAACTCTTTCGCATAGCTGTCGGTAATGGTATCGAGCAGACTTTTATCACCGAATGTCTGCTTCCAGAAAAGGTCGTCGGTAATTCTCCCCACCTGGAAGAATATTCTCACCAACTCTTTTTCCTTGTCGCTCAAGTTGTTCACAAGATCAGACTTGAGTTCAACAGATGCATACTCCTCTACCTTTGCTTTCATCGGCGATTCCTTCTGCTGGCTGCTGCACGAGCACAGGCTGGAAGCCATCGTGGCAACTCCCAACAAGGCTGCCGAAAAATTAATCATTCTTTTTCTCATACTTCATTGATTGTTTTGTTTGCGAAGATACGAAAAGTCCTCAATATCTCAGACATTCAGTGATATGGTTTTGCTTCTGTCTACACACCTTTCATGCGGAAAAGCTGCAATGCCTTGACTAGAATACCCCACTTCTTGTATGAGAATTTTCCATAAACCTGTAATACTCGGCAAAAAAGCTATAAATTTGCTATCGAGTTTAAAACAAACCAATAGGGAAAAAAACAACCAAAAACAAGATAACATGAAAAAAGTAATTGTGATTTCAACCAGTCTGCGTGCTGGTTCCAACAGCGATATGCTGGCCGACAAGTTTATGGAAGGTGCCCTCCAGGCAGGTCACGAAGTAGAAAAAATCTCACTCATCGGAAAAGATATACGTTTCTGCCGTGGGTGCCTGGCTTGCCAGAAACTGGGCAAGTGTGTGATTCAGGACGATGTAGATGCCATCATGCAAAAAGTGCTGCACGCAGATGTCATCGTATGGGCTACCCCGATATATTATTTCGAGATGAGCGGACAGATGAAGGTGCTCATCGACCGTATGAATGCGATGTACACCCTGGATTACCAGTTCCGCGACGTCTATATGCTGACCGTGGCAGCCGAAGAAGAGCCGGAGGTTCCTCAACGTGCCGAAGCGGGTCTCACGGGCTGGATTGACTGCTTTCCGAAGAGCCGCCTGGCCGGTACACTCTTCTGCGGTGGAGTGGCTGACCCACGCGCCATCAGCGGACACAGCAAACTGAATGAAGCTTACGAGATGGGGCTTCACTGCTGATAATATTTCAGAAAAAAAACTGCGCCGGACAAAGTGATTCATGCGATATTACCACCTCCGGGGAATTTTAATAACTCTTGTTCCGGAGCTCGAGTGTCACGTCCATGTAGCTACGCTTGCCTTCAATGTAGTCGGCATACAAAGTTTCCGCATCCTTACCTTTCAGGATGCGGCACTTGCCGCACGCTTCACAATCGTGCAGGCACTTCCAAGCTTCAATCACATACGCCCTGCGAGCTTCCTGGGTAGACTGTTCAATTAGAGGAGGTGTCATAGATTCTGTTTTGCTTCATACAATAATACGCAAATATATCAGTTTTGTTCATTATCTTACAAGGAAAAATCATTGCAACCATGAAACAAGAACTCCTACACTCCTGCCCCGAACTTAGTGAGTATATCAATGAAACGGGCTTTCTTCCCTTGCTAAGCATGGGCATCGCCGGATGGTCGGCCGAAGAAGTCACGGACGAAGACTGCCAGTACACCCGTTTGCCCGACGGCGGATGGGAATGGCCGCTTTGGGAATGGAAAGGTGCCATCCTGCAAGAAAGCGGTTGCGCATACGGCAAGTTCTTCAAGGACAAAGCCGCATTCATCAGCCGTGAGTGGTGGCCCGACTTCTGCAATTACCGACGGAGTCTGTTTCCTTATCCGGAGGCGGGAAGCATTGAAGAAACCATCCTCGACGTACTAAGATGCGAAGGCAGCCTGATTACACGGGAACTGCGTGCGGCATGCGGATTTACCGGCCCCAAAATGCGGAGCCGCTTCGATGCCTATCTCACCCGACTGGAAATGGGCGGCTACATTGTGACGGAGGATTTTATCTACCCCCTCGACCGCCACGGACGGGAATATGGCTGGGGCTGGTCACTGCTCACCACGCCCGAACGTCTCTTTGGACGGGAGGCCTGCCACCCCGACCGCAGTCCACAGGAATCACACGAACGGATGCTCATCCAGTTCCGGAAGATACTGCCGCATGAGTCTGAAAAGACGTATGCAGCCTTGCTGAAATAAGTCTACAGGAACATCGTCAACAACGGAATGCTCAGCACGGAAAGTAAGGTCGTGAGGAAGGTTCCTTCTGCCATGATGGCCTCCCCTTTCTGATACTGGATACAGAACAGGGTGCCGTACGAAGCTACGGGCATGGCCGCCAACACGACATTGATATTGGCAATGGTTTCGTCCACCCGGCAAAGGCGTGAGAGATACAGGATAAGGAGTGGAACCAGCATCAGACGCAAGACCGACATCAGGTAGATGGCCGTATTGCCCAACATCCGGCGAATGGGTACACGGGCAATGGACGAGCCGATGATGAGCAGCGCAGCAGGTACGGTGACATTTCCCAGCAAAACAAACGGGGTACTGATAACACGGGGAGGTACCCATCCGGTCACGACAATCAGAATGGAGAGGTACGACGCAATCATGGCCGGACAGTAGAGAGTACGCCAGTCAAAACGCATCTTCCCCTGACCGCCTGAAATAAACAGGGTACCGAACACAAAAATCAGCAACGTGCTGGGGAAATTAAGAATGCTGGCATAGAACACCGCACTGGCTCCGAAAATGGAAGCCACGATGGGATAGCCGATGAAACCCACATTGCCGAACGCCAGCATGAAGCTGTAAATACCGCGGTCGGACAGCTTGACGGGCAAATAGCGCGGAAGCAGAAAGGCTAACCCGATAAGCACCACGTAGGTAGCAAAACCCACCACGAGCAAAGGCAGAATCAGCTTCTTGTCGGGAAGCGTGTCGCCCATCACCGACGAAAGTATCAGACTGGGACACGTCACGTTGATAACCAGTCCCGAAAGTTTGCGGTCGAAATCCGCATCCATCATTTTCTTCTTACTCAGATAATAGCCGATGATTACCAGAATAAACAGGATAATCATCTGTGTAACGATTGCATCCATTGTTTCTTCTTACCTTAAAAAAAAGTCGTGCAAAGATACAGATTTTTCTTTACTATTTCATGTTCACCATTAATCGGCTTTTCGTACATTTGCACCGCATTTTAAACGTATTGACCACACACCAGGCTATTTCTTTCGGGAGGTAGCCTTATTTATATAGAACTACTTAAAAACAAAAGCAATGGAAACTTTTTATGACGTAGTAGCAGGCAATCAGCTTGTATTGGTGGACTTCTTCGCCACCTGGTGTCAACCTTGTAAAATGATGCACCCGATTCTGAAACAGGTGAAAGACGTGCTGGGCGACCGCATCCGTATCATCAAGATTGATGTGGACACACACAGCGTATTGTCTCAGAAGTACCAGATTCAGTCCGTCCCCACCCTCATGCTGTTCCGCAACGGAAAAGTGCTTTGGAGAACCAGCGGCGTGATGCAGAAGGCCGAGCTGCTCAGTACGATTGATCCGTTTCTGAGATAATAATCCGCACGAAAAACGACATCGCACAAAGTACAATAAAAATGACGAGAAAAGAAAAAATCATATCTTTTGCCTGGCAACACTTACTGCTCTTCGTTGCCTTGTACATCATGACACTGGGAATTGCCGCCTGCGTAAAGAGCATGCTGGGAGCAAGCGTCATCAGTGTATTGCCCTATGTGTTTCATGATGCGGGAACCGGCGGACTGACACCGTCACTGACCATCGGACAATACACCTTCATCATGAATGCCCTGCTGGTAGTAGGGCAAGTGGGAGTACTCCGCCGGCAGTTTGACCCGGTCCAACTGTTCCAGTTGCTCGTGGGTTTTGTATTCGGCATGTTAATCGACCTGAACCTCTACCTTCTTTCATGGCTGCAACCCGAAGCTATATGGAAGAAAGCCGTGGCCCAACTGGCCGGATGCACCATCCTGGCAGCAGGCATTGCACTGGAGGTAAGATGCGGCAGCGTGACCATGCCTGGAGAAGGCTTTCCCGTCGCCATCAGCAAGGTGACGGGCATAGAATTTCCGAAAGTCAAGATTGTGGTAGACGTTTCACTTGTGCTTCTCGGCATCGTCTTCTGCTACATATTCTTCGGAAAATGGCAATGGCACATCATCGGAGTAGGTACGCTGTTTGCCATGTATTATGTAGGATGGGCCGTACGTATTGCCAGCCACCATCTGAAATGGTTCGACCGTCTGCTTAAGTACCGTCCGGGATTCCGGAGATACATCTACGGACTGGCAAGATATATTTACAGAAAGTAGGCACACGGGAAGAATCTCCCCCGCCACAAGCGCAGGTTTGTCATTTAATAATTAATTTTGCACCCCGATTACACAATTACATCTACCCGCACATGAAAAAACTAAGCAAAAATGCCATTATCGGCTATCCGGCAGGAATTATCACCGGTATTACTTACGGATTAAATCCCTTATTTGCGATGCCGCTGATGAAGAACGGTGCCGCCACAGAGTCCATACTTTTCTTCCGCTACGCTTTCGCAGTGCTGCTCTTAGGCCTGTTCCTGCTGCTCCGCAAACAGAGTTTCCGGGTTTCAGGAAAGCAAATCGGCGTATTGTTCGTCCTCGGACTGCTTTACACCTCCAGCAGCATCTTTCTTTTCGATGCATACGAATACATCGCTTCCGGACTGGCTACTACGCTGGTATTCCTCTACCCCGTCCTCGTGGCCATTATCATGGTGTTCCTGAAAGTCGTTCCCTCATGGCCGGTATGGCTTGCCATTGCTGCCACCTTCGGAGGTGTGCTCATCATGACACAAAGTGACGGTTCACAAACCATCAACCCTATCGGTGTGCTGCTCTCCATCGCCTCGGCACTAGTGTATGCTCTCTTCATCGTCATCATCAACCGCAGCAAGGCCATTGCCGGCATATCCAACTCCCTCCTCACCTTCTATGCACTCATGGTAGGAGCGATTGTCTTTATCGGAAAAATCCTCAGTTCCGACACTGCAATTACGGCTGGAATCACTACCGGAGCAGACTGGCTTAACCTTGTGGGACTTGCCCTGCTGCCAACCATCGTTTCTACGGCCACCCTCGCCATTGCCTCCCGTAACATCGGGGCCACCAAGGCTTCTGTACTCGGCGTATTCGAACCCATCACCGCCATCATTGTCGGCACACTGATGTTTGGCGAACCGCTGACTACCAACATCATTGTCGGCATTTCCATTGCCATGGTAGCCGTCACGTTCATGATTACCGTGACCAAGCGATAACGCATATAGAGCAAGTAAAGACATGAGAGACTTTGCCGCAATAGATTTTGAGACCGCCAACAACCAGCGCTCATCCGTATGCTCGGTGGGCGTGGTCGTGGTGCGCGACGGCGAGATAGCCGATACCTTTTATTCCCTCATCAATCCGGAACCGAATTATTACACATACTGGTGCTCACAGGTACACGGACTCACCCGTGAAGATACCGAAGACGCACCGGTTTTCCCCGCCGTATGGGCACAGATTGAGCCACTGATTGAGGGCCTGCCGCTCGTGGCACACAACCGTCCCTTCGATGAGAGTTGCCTGAAAGCCGTCTTCCGCGTCTATCAGATGGACTATCCCGACTATGAGTTTTATGACACCCTGTGCGTAGCACGCAGAGTATTTCCGGAGCTCCCCAACCACCAGTTGCACACCGTGGCCGCTGCCTGCGGATACCGTCTGGAAAATCATCACCACGCACTGGCCGATGCCGAAGCCTGCGCGTGGATAGCCAGGGAAATATTATAACACCACACTCATGCAAATCCTGCTCGCCATCGATTCCTTTAAAGGCTGCCTTTCTTCCGAAGAAGTGGAAGCCGCCTTCTCACAGGCCCTCACCGCCCGCGGGGCAGAAGTCCGTTCCCTCCCCATGTCCGACGGAGGCGAAGGGATGCTTCCGGCCTTTATCACCGCCCTCCACGGGCAACTTCTCCAAGCGAAAGTACACGACCCGCTGATGCGTCCCGTCACCGCTTGCTACGGCATTGCTCCCGATGGAACCGCCGTCATTGAAACCGCACAAGCCTGCGGACTGACATACCTGTCTGCCGAGGAACGCAATCCGTTAGTGGCCACCACCTACGGCGTAGGCGAACTCGTGGCACACGCCGTACGGCACGGATGCCGGCGCTTCCTCATCGGACTGGGCGGAAGCGGTACGAGCGATGCCGGAAAAGGCATGCTTCAGGGCCTCACCGATTCCCTGGCTCCCAGCGGCACGATAGAAGACGTATTGAAAGGTTCCCTGTCCGACTGCCACTTCATTCTAGCCAGCGATGTACGCAATCCGCTCTATGGACCCGAAGGCGCTGCTCACATCTTTTCCCCACAGAAGGGAGCCACTCCCGAGATGGTGGAAGAGCTGGACCGACGCGCCCGTCAGTTTGCCGAAGAATCCGCCCAACGCATGGGCAGAGATGCATCCTTCCAACCTGGTGCCGGAGCAGCCGGCGGACTGGGATACGCCTTCCTGCAATACCTTCAGGCTACCACCCAATCGGGTGCCGACCTCCTGCTCGACCTCTGCGAATTCGACACCCTCCTGACACATACCGACCTCGTCATTACCGGCGAAGGACATGCCGACCGTCAGACACTCATGGGCAAGCTTCCCGAACGGGTGATGCGGCGGGCACAGGCACAGCATGTCCCCGTCTGGCTGGTAGCCGGAAAAGCCAGCGATGCAGAATCCCTGCTGAATGCCGGATTCAGTCGGGTGGACAGCCTTACCCCCGACGGTATGCCCCTTGCAGAAGCCGTCCGTCCGGAAGTCGCCCGGGAGAATATCCATCGGTGGGTAGAAACCGTATGGAATCAGCTGAAAAAGTAGTATCTTTATCCCGAAATACACACATCCAAATTCCTAAAAACATGAAAGCTTATTCATTACTGTATCTGTCGCTGTGTTCTTTGGTAACACTCTATGCGTGCCAGTCGTCACATACTACCCAGATGGAAAAGAAAGAACTGAAAATGCTGGAAGATTCTCAGCCGAAATCAGAAGAAGAAGCCTTCGAGAATTTTTACACTCCCTCCCACGAAGGTCTGATTAATTGGGTACTCACCGACACCGCCACTTTCTCCCATCCTTTCACTCAAAGCATTGAAAAGGAATATGTCACCATCGCCACTTCAGACGACAAATGTCTACGCATCTATTCATGGAATACGGGCGAAGGAGGAACCATGATCTGCTGGGGCAACCTCATCCAGTACAGAAGCGGAACAGAAATAAAAGCTGTCCATCAGTCGCTCGACATGCTGCTGCATCCCGACGGCGAGCACGATGAAATCGATTTCGGCAGCTACATCGACACCATCTATACCTATCCCTGTACAAACGGCAGCAAGCTGTACATGGTCGACGATTATTTCAGGATATCCAGCAACTACTCCGCCAATTCCCTGGTGGCTATGCGGATAAAAGATGGGAATCTCGTCAGCGCCCCTTGCTTCGTACGCCACGGCAAACGCTCAGACACCATAGGCTTTGAACACAGCATTGCTGACTGGTACTTTCTTGCCAATCTGGGCGAAGGATGGGACTGGCTTTTCCAGTACGACGAAAAAGCACAAAACCTGTATGTAGCCACCACAGATAGCATGAACTGCATTTCCGACCGATACGACATCTACCATTTCAATGGCACAGATTTCGTCTATCAGAAAACCGGAGCTCCTTTCTGGCTGCATCCCCAGTTGCACCACTACCAACGTCTGGAACTGTTTTTCAGAACGAAAGATTACATCATCCGAATCGACAATCTAGACGGAGAAACCATGCGATACGCTTCCTGGAAAAGCACACAGCAGATGTCGGATAGTCCCGAACTGGTACTGAACGGCAGCTATGTAGAAAAGGACAACCCCTTCCTCTTCTCAAAAGGCAGCTACCGCTATGTGGTAACCATGGGCGACAAAGCCACCCTGAAAGTACAGCACAACGGAAAAACCATCCTGCAACAAACGCAAGAAACGAAAGAGTTCTGATACGCCCACTGTAGACTTTATAAAGCAAACAACCGGGGCCGGCGGCACAACCTGTTGCAGTTGTCCAGCAAGGCCCCGTTGGAAAAATCTCCACATAAGATAAAAATATCACGTTATGTTTACCAAATCCGCAGCCACCTCTCCGACGAGTTTCCCCCGCACAGGCTAAGCAAACAGCAGATAATAAGAACGATAACTAAGGTCATCAACCAGATGACCACTTCCTTTTTATCGATTGATTTCATTGTCTTTCCTCTTTTTCTGCAATTATACATTAAGCCATATTATCTCTTGCATTTGGTGAAAATCCGCAACCTGAACTGGTGCGGTGGAAGCGTCTCATCCGGATATATCCCCCATTTAACCTCTGCGTCTGGCGGCAGCTGTAAAAAACATTCGTGCACCACGTCCATCGCCTCCGTCGTTTCCTTGTCGTCCGACCAGTCCGCATTTTCTATTGAGAACACAGCCATCGCCACCTCATCTGCAGACGAATACTTCGCCGGCAGCTTCTTCCACCAGTCCTTCACTTCCTTCCTCAGGAAATCCAGACTACCGGCAAGCATAAAAAAGTCGATGTGCTTAGAAGGAGTCGGAAACTGCAGGAAAGTCCTGAAATCATTAAAGTCGAAGGTAATCATGCAACGACGAAGCACCATCCCCAAAAGCGAATCCGTAAACTCGATTATCTTCCGGTCCGCTTCCTGAAACACTTCCGTAAGCGTGGCATACCAGGAGTCATCATAATCCACCGTATAAAGAGCGTCTGCCATCGGTTCCAACGCCTTCAGCAAACCTAAAGCATTCTTCCGCTTTTCCACTCCCTCCGACGAATGGGGAATAGTTGCCACCAGAATGATTGCCTTGTTTCCCACCTCTCTGGCCTTCTGCAGGAAAGACCTGATACACCCCTCTCCTGTTCCTCCACCAAGGCATACCACAAACACCGCCACAAGTCTGCCCCTTAATACACTCTCTATGGCAGGGAAAGACTTACTGCACTCATACTCCGTAAGAAAACGGTCCTTACCGCTACCCAGCCCTTCCTGTCCAATCAGGTATTTGCCGCACAAGGACAACTCATCCATTTCCTTCCGATTCATGCCAAACGCATACAGTTGCACATCAGGCAGACAGCATTTCCGCATCTGGTCTACCACACGACCTGCTCCCCCGCCAATGCCCACTATAGATGCAAAACGTCCACTTCCTGGAATCAGCGGTCTATAATCGAATAGCTTATCTAAATTCTCTTCCATACATTTTTTCTTTTAATGATTTTCATAATGTATGGCAAATATGCACCTGAAGATATGCCATATAGGGGGATATGAAGGAAAAATTTTATCCGTCGCTCCGAATCATCTAATAGATAACTTGTCCTGTTTTCAAGGTTTCTGCCAAGTTAGGTTGGTTCTTCCATTCAGCGGAAGGAGTAATATGAAGATAACGATTGCACAAATCCTATTGGTCTCCTAATAGCAGATTCCGGAAGAAGCGCTCCAAATATATAGGTGTATAATCACAATCCCTTTCTGTGCATTCTTGTAATTCGCCCTCACCAATGCATTACAGATTCGGTCTTAAATATTATTCCAGGGGAATAATAACATCACTATACCAACTTCAAATATACGCATTATTTCCGTATTAGATTTCTTTCAGCAAGAACAATATATTTCATTCCTTGACAATTATAATCCGGACGCTCTACATGACATGCATTATATATCGCATTCAATAAAGCGGATACTCCCGACATCGGAGAAAGTACCCCACAAATTTTACCCAATATAATATTACCCAAATGAGATTCATTCATCCTTGCAGAAATCTCTTCCTTCTCTTGCCGTAACTGGTCCAGTTTTATAGAGAACAGTTCAGATTCAGGCAAGATTGTGGCATCCAAAGCTATTTCCTCGACATGGTTCCTGAATGTCCTTAAAAGTTCACGATGTGTTTCCTTAAAATGCCTGATTTTTCTAAGATCATACTCTCTAGGAACAGGTATTAATTCTTTCAAGATGCAATTTCTCCGGTTGTTCTGATGGCGAATTTCATATTCGGGGGTATGAATGTATGTGGTTGAAAATGAATATGACATCTGGTCTGTAGACAATCTATAATCCATAGTATTAGCCAACACAGAAGCCAAATAGTACATCAAATCATTGGCTGTATGAGGCTCTACATCATACCAACCATTCTTATCATATTTTGCTAAGCCTAATTCCTCTAAAAAACAATACAAAGAATGACTAAATTTACCTTCATGAAGTTTAGCCCCTTTCAGATTCCTCGTTCGATGAAAAAAGCCTTTTCTTTGTTCTAAGCATCTTCTATGCGAAGTAACATATTGCTGAAAAAACTTCTGAATTTGCTCCTGATGCCGTAAATTCATCATCGGATCAATAGGTGTAACCAATTCATTGACGAGAACTTCCCGCATAAAAGACTCATAAGAGTTCGGTTCCATATTATATTTATATGGAACAATCGCCGCTACCTCATCATAATACAAAAAAGCACGAATAGCCCACTCTGTTCTCGGTATATTAATTTCAGGGTAATATAAAATATTCATGATTCAGAATCTATTTATGCGAATTTAGAGAATTATATGCAAATCCCCAAACTATTTACTCTCCGGCTGAGCAGGCGAAGAAAGCTCCTTGTTGGCATCGTAGCTCTGTTTTGACGGAATCACACCTCTTACCCCACCTTTCGGATTAGGCACATCGCCCTTGTAGCGCGGAATCAAGTGCATATGTACGTGAAAGACCGACTGTCCAGCCGCCTCGTTCACATTAATACCCACATTGTATCCGTCCGGATGGTATCGCTCGTCCACCTTCTGCTTTACGTACTGAAGCACTACATTCATAGCCTCCCGTTCGTGATTGGTCAAGTCGAAGTAAGAAGCCACATGCCGCTTGGGAATAATCAGTGCATGACCTGGCGATACTGGATAACCGTCATAGAACGCCACACAAGTAGCCGTCTCACAAATAATTTCCACTCTTCGCGACAGACGGCAGAAAGGACAAATCTCCCCTTCCTTCCGGGGCAACTTATTGAAATGCTGATACTGATAAAGCTCATAGCTCGAATTACATTCCAAACTCTGGAAAGGCAACCGCACATTACACTGATAGGTGTACTGGCGATGAATGGCATGCAACCTGAATCCTTCTTCCGTCAGGTCACGACGCACGGCAAAAAAGGCCGTTCCCGTAGAAGCAAGAAGGTTCGTGACATTCATCATCACTTCCGCCTGTGCGTATGGTTCCAGTACATTCAGCACATAGTTGCACAAAATGGTATCAAACTTCCCGTCTGGATACTCAGGACGATAATAATAGTCGTACCCCGTGATGTCATACCCCTGACGTTTCAACTCGTCTGTATCAAAGCCATACCCACAACCAAAGTCCAAAATACGTCCTTTCAGCAGATTATGTTGAAACAGGTAACGGGTGGGTACAGAAAGACTCGTACGCTTGATGGCGGTGAGGTAAGGATGGTTTATCTTTTCAGGTTCCATAATATTTAGTATTTCCAGGTTTCAAATCCCATGTTCAAGGCTATTTGGTGCATTGGTCCGAAAGTACGCCTATACACATCCAAAAACTCTTCCTCATTCATCAGGACAAACTCTTTCGGAGTATATCCTAAAGACAGAAAATCTTCCAGAATTGCAGGCTGATACTCCGCTTGTATAGAGACTTTCAAAGAATGATGCTGCAATTTAGCCAATTTAGGCAGATAAATATCCAAATCCGGCAGATAATTACTTTTGGAAGAATTGATACTGCCATCAGCAGGTATCAGATTCCAGAGTAAATCATGAGAAACAAAACTCCAAGGAATGAAATGATCCAACTCATAATCGGAAGGATGCAACTCATGACCTGTGTAAATGCAGCGTACAGGCCCTCCTACCTGTATCACCTTATTCCAATAGCGATGCTGGTTTGCCAGAGAACTCCTGCTTTCCGGTCTGATTAACTTACTAGAAATAGCCGGCACATTAGGATTCCTCACTTGCAGAAACTGCATCAAGTTCCAATAAGTGAAATCCATCAGAATCTTGTAATGCGTATGCAGATATTCATCCCACACCGGATTAAGTTCGATATAAAAATCCGCTTTCTCTTTATAGATGGAATAAAGACATCCGTTTTCAAAACTTTGAGAACGCCACATAACTTCACGACTGTTATTTGTCGCATTTATCCAGGGATACAGAAAACAGTAAGGCACATACGTAGTAAGCTTACCCAGTCTACTCTTTACTTGTTTATCTCTCAATCTTTCCTGAAGCTGTCCGATAACCTCCTCGCAACTCGCATCAATCGGTATCTGTGTCTCTTTCTGCAATTCGGTGACAATATCAAACAAAGAATCGTTTTTCCCAAATGACAGTCTGAAATAATGTATCGGATACCAAGCATTGGCCACCATACGAATTACAATATCCCATACATTTATATGTAAATTCTCCGTACGGGCATGTATCTGCAAGATGGACAAGAACCAGAAGAACTTATAAGTGGCCGAAGTGGTATCAAATATCCGACTAAGGCATCGGGTGGTAAGTGTTTGTGATTGCGGTATTTGCATGGTTTGTTACATTATTAGCAGAGATTCATCCAAAGTTAAGACATAAAAGGGATAGTTAGTATTGAGTAAAATTACAGAAAAGCTCCATATAACCGATATTTTCCATCATTTTTTTGATAATGATACATAAAGTTCTCGTATTTTTTGTGTCTTCAGGTTATAATACTTACCTTCACTACATAAATATAATCTCCCAAGAACTATGAAAAGACTTGTTATCTTCTGCATCGGGATTTTAAGCTTCCTTTCCATGCAAATTCAGGCACGAAAATATTTCTGTGAAATCAAAGGAATGGAGAAAGGCCTATCCAATGGACTTAAGATAGTATTTGATTTTGGAGAAAGCCCCGTCTATTCAGTCTGGAGCGGACTGAAAAGCAAGCAGCAACTGGTAGACGAGAATGGTAAAGAAATAGACTTCAACAGTATGGTTGACGCTGCAAATTATATGTCTGAAAAAGGATGGAATTTTCAACAGGCATATACCTCTATGTATGCTGGTAATGTGATACAGCACTGGATTTTCTATAAAGAAGCTGAAACGCAAGAAGAAGCTGGCAAAGGGATAATGACGAAGGAGAACTATAAGAGGTTACAAAAATAAAAGAAAATTTGAAGTAAGCCTTATCTCATATTACCGACTGATATTTCTATAACAAAATAAAATCGTAGACATGAACAACACAATCAAATACAAATATGCTAAGGATCATAACCAGAAAATTGTAGAAATTTCTACAATAAACAAACATGACAGAAACAACTCTCAATATTATTGTATCTCATGCGGTAAAGAACTTATTGCCAGATTGGGAGAAAATAACCAACATCACTTTGCACATAAAAGTAGCGCTGATAATATCTCGTGTAATAATGAAACCTATCTACACGAATTAGCTAAAATCAAAATCAAAGAAAAATTTGAAAAAAGCGATTCTTTTATCATCAGGCTAAAAGAGCACGTTATATGTTCCTCCGTAAAGACATGTGAATTCTCCTCAGGTACAAACGCTTGCTATGACACACAAGAAAAAACTGTAAATTTAAAATCATATTACAATGTATGCACCACTGAGAAACAAATAGAAAATTTCAGAGCAGATATACTATTAGAAAATAGTACTAGACCCATTAAGCCTCTCCTAATTGAAATTTGTGTTACCCATCCATGCTCTGAAGAAAAGATTAATTCAAAACTTCCCATCATCGAAATACCTATAAACTCAGCAGATGATATAAAAGAAATCGAAAAGAATGCAGAAGTAAAGGGAAAAACATATAATATTCCACCCAAAGATGTATACAAACCATTAGAAATAAACTATCCTCTACAAAAATACGCCCTTTTTAGTTCTGGTAAATACCACTATAAAGATTGTTATAAAACAACATGCAAAAAAATTGCTATACCTCAATATGAACAAGCTCTCTTAGAAATCTCTGTCTACAACCAATATTTTGATAATAATTACTTTTTTCTTTTTGCAAAATCTTTAGGATATAATATTAGAAGCTGCTTCATCTGCCAGCATTATAAAGATGATCAAGGATATTTCAATTATCACCTCTGTATGAGATACAAGAAAAATAATACTCCAAGAGAACCTCATTTTTTATATGCCTACAGATGTCCGTATTACACAATCAACCGTAACCTTTATCAAAGGTACCAAAGTTCGGTAATAGAATCTCATATTAAAATCATAAAGAATGACACAGAGTCTTTTAATAAGCTGAATCACGAATCTTTATATCTACAACATGTAGACAATATACTAAAAAAAAGTATAGAAACTCTAACCAAATATTTCAAAAATCAGAAACTAAGTATTCATATTGAGAATGAGGACATAAACTTAGCAGAACATTATGACTCCTCCAAATATTCTAAAGAAAACGATTGGGTATACTGCTTAAAATTATATCACTCTGAACAAGCCCAAAGATATCCTTTATTCATATACTGTATTGAAGAAAATTATAACTATGAAAAACTGAGAACCTCTACAAAGTCAATATATATAAAAGTAAATGGAACAGATAGTATAATATTGTTTTTCCATAACAATGAGATAAACCTATACAAATGCAAAACTTGCTTTTTCCACAATATCCACTTGAAAGCTTCTACTAAAGCCAATGTTGAGCAAAGAGACATTGTATTTTCTACTTATTTAGAATCAAATAATGAAGAACTACATTTTCCCAACAATTACAAAGAGAATATACTATCTTTACTTAAAAAAGAGTTTACTTTAAAAACTATCTTTATTGAAAACTATGACCACAAGCGCCTTGATTTAAAGACATTATTCAATCATTGTACAATATCTGAAATAAATGAAGTTCACATGCTGAAACTATATAATGATAATGACCAACCATACAACCCCGTATACATTCAGCCCTGCTTCAATAATGAAGATCCCCAAAAACAAATTCCAACGATTGTCTTACGACTCGATACTAAAGAAAAGTGGAAAGAAATAACTTATCAAGATTGCCTTCTTATTGTACAAGGAAAGAACGGTGAATTCTATAAAATTATGAATCTTTTTACCGATTAAAATTTATAACAGCCATACTTTAAAAGTTTCTTCTTATCAAAAGACTCCTACAAAGTATGACTGCATTAATTATAACTTAACAATAGTTGTATCGGATTTTTTACATTATATTTATTATCCTTTCTCCCCCACCACATACACCGGCTGATACTTCGTCCCCGCATTCTTCAACACCCCATCTTTCACCAGTTCCCGAATCACCCGTGTAGACTTCGATGAATTAAACCCAGTGAGCCGTTCAAAATCGCGACGTTGCAGGAAAGAATGCGCCTTGAAATACTCCGCTAATTTCTGTTTCACCCCCTCCTCGTCCAGTTTGGCAGAATGATGCGCCTCGTCCACCTTGCGCTCCAGATACACACTCTGAAAGCGGTCAATCAAGTCTTTGTCGGGCGTGAACTTGATGCTTCTCACCTGTACATCGTCATCCTTAATATACTTCGGATTAATGTCTGGCGCACACTTCAGGCTCAGACTGAAATAGCCGATTCCTTCCAAATGCACCGCATATCCGTTGCTCAGGTTCTCATAGAGTTCATCGTTCAGGGCCGTGATGACGGCTGGAGAGACGGTACATTTCCTGCGTATCGCTTCACGGATTTCACGGGTGGTCACCACGTCTTTGGTAATCACTTTTGCATGCAACTTCGGCGCGGAGACTCCCTCCTTTACCGGATTCTCAAACAGGTCAAATTTTATAGCCATAATCGTTTTAGTTATATTGTTATTATACTTCTTTCGAAACGCTTATACAAAAATACCTCGACACGTTGCTGTCAAGGTC